>JAEEGK010010482.1_pt1 | contig 21376 bp, 16 predicted proteins | sample 8958771 | NCBI WGS metagenome assembly JAEEGK01 (sample SAMN16246547, study PRJNA631951) | gut metagenome | biome: gut microbiome; feature: rumen; material: SC-attached | host: Bos | place: Iran: Karaj | collected 2018-10 | reverse complement strand
GCATTCTGGTACAACTGGCTGTAGTATGACGAGTTGATACCCGTCTGGCGGCTATAGAAGGCCGATACCGACAGCGAGTTGGGACGCTTGCCGCCAAACCACGGGTCGAGGAACGATATGCTATAGGCCTGGTAGTACTTGGCGTTGGTCTGCGCGCTGATGGTGAAGGTCTGGCCCTCGCCCTGCGGGATTAGGCCCTTGTAGGACGACGGGTGCAGCAGATTCTGCAACGAGAAGTTGGTAAACTTCAGCGAGGCCTTGATGATGACACCGGTCTGGCCCCAACCTGCACTCAGCTCAACTTGGTCGTTAGCCTTGCTCTCGAGGTTCAGGATGATGTCAACGGTACCGTTGTCGGCGTTGGGTTCCGGGCGGATGTCCATCTTCTCGGGGTCGAAGTGACCGGTCTGGGCAATCTCACGGGCCGAACGCATGAGGTCCTCCTTAGAGAACAGGTCGCCGGGGCGCACACGCAGCTCGCGGCGCACCACCTTCTCATACAAGCGGTCGTTACCGTTGATGACCACCTTGTTGATGCGGGCCTGCTTGCCCTCAAACATGCGCATCTCCAGCTCAATGCTGTCACCCTCGATTTTGCTCTCGATGGGCACGAGCTGGTAGAAGAGGTAACCGTTGTTCAGGTACAGGTTGGAAACGGCATCGTCATCTTCCTGGGTGCGTTTGGCCAGCAGTTTCTGGTTATACACGTCACCCTTCTTGATACCCAGGACGTCGTCCAGGATAACCGACGGATAAACCGTGTTGCCCACCCAAGTGATGTCCGAGATGTAGTAGCGCTTACCCTCGTTCACCGTGAGATAAACGTCAACGTTTTTCTCGTCATACTGTACCACACTGTCCTTGACAATGACGGCATCACGGTAGCCTTTTTCATTATACTTGTCGATGATCAGCTGCTTGTCGGCCTCGTAATCGCTCTGGACAAACTTCTTCTGGCTGAAAATCTTCCAGATGTTCGTCTTCTCGTTGGTCTTTTTCATCGCGCGCTTGATCTTGCTGTCACTCAGCACCTCATTGCCGTCGATGTAGATTTTGTGGACCTTGATTTTCTCGTGCTTGTCAACGTTGATGTTGACGATGACCTCGTTCTGCTTGCTCAGGTCGGGCACCTGCACGACTTCACACGTGGCCTGGCCGAAACCCTTGTTGGCATAGTATTTCTCGACAATGAGCTTGATGCGGTCGGCGATGTTGGGCGTCATCTGGCTACCGGGCTGGAAACTCAGGCGCTCCATGATCTCTTTCTTCTCACCGCTCTTCATGCCGTTGTAGTTCACCTGGGACACGCGGGGCTGCTGGCGCAGGTTAAACACCAGCCAGGCCTGGTCCTGGTAAATCTTTTCAACAAGAATCTGAACCTTGGAGAACAGTCCCTGGCGCCAAAAACGCTTGGCAGCCGCCTTGATGTCGTCACCGGGTATGTCGATGCGCTGGCCCAAAGCCAGTCCCGAATAACCGATGATGATGTTCTCGTCATAGTTCTGCACGCCCTCGACGCGGATGCCCGCAATCTCATATTGCGAGGGTGTTCCCGTGAAAATGACCTTGGGGTTATAGATGGTGTCATTGACCGTGCGGGTCTCCTGACCGAACGAGATGGTGGGCAGGAGGCATGCGACAGCCAGCACTATGGAGGTCAATATATGGTTGTTTCTCTTCATTGAAAAATTACGCTTCATGTTCATTGTTAACCTGTTCGCTCGTTTTACCGTAACGGCGTTCGCGCCCCTGGAAGTCGGCTATCGCCTCGACAAAGTCTTCCTTGGTAAAATCGGGCCAATATTTTGAAGTGAAGTACAGTTCGCTATAGGCTATCTGCCACAGCAGGTAGTTGCTGATGCGCAGGTCACCACCCGTGCGGATGAGCAGGTCCGGATCGGGCATGTCGGCCGTGGACAGGTGCTGCGACAACATGGCATCATCAATGTCGTCAGGCGCGATCTTGCCATCGGCGGCCTCGCGCGCCAGCTGGCGGCATGCTTCCACAATCTCCCAACGCGACGAATAGCTCAGTGCCAAGCACAGCACCAGGCCGGTGCAATGGCTGGTGTCCTGCATGCACTTGCGCAGGCGGTTGGCGGCAAACTCCGGCATGCGCCCCATGTCACCGATGGTGGTCAGGCGCACGTTGTTCTTGATTAAGTCGGGCGTCTGCTGCTCGATGCTCACCACAATCAGGTTCATCAGCGCATCCACCTCGTCTTGGGGGCGGTTCCAGTTCTCGGTCGAGAAGGTGTAGAGTGTCAGGTATTTCACCCCCACCTCACTGGCTATCTCAGTAGCCTGGCGAACGGTGGCCACACCGTTTTCGTGACCGAAACTGCGCTCATGTCCGTGTTCCTTGGCCCATCGGCCGTTGCCGTCCATGATGATGGCGACATGACGCGGGATGCGCGTCGGGTCAAGTTGTTGTATTTTGTCGCTGAGTGATGCCATGATTGAATTGCTTTACTCGATATAGTTACACTTGATGCAGCGCTTGCCAAACTCATAGGATGCCGTGAACATGGCAAACGAGTACCAGTCGGTGTTCTTTGCAAACGAGTGCTTGATGCCGAACAAGTCGCTGTAACCGTCGACGCGGTCGCTGAACTCCTTGCGCATGGTGAACTCAAAGCCCAGATTCCAGCGGTCCTTGAACTTGTATTTCACACCGATGCCGAAGGGGACAGTGAAAGATGCCTGATTGTGACCCTTGTTGATGGCAAACACAAAACCCACACCAGCAACCATATAGGGGCTGATGGGCTTGTATTTCTTGTAGGCGGGACCGCGGCCGTAACTCAGGAAGTTGAACTCTGCTGTCAGGCCCAGATCCATGAGGCTGGTCGAATTGGTGTAGTTCGCGCCATCGGGGTACCATGTCTCGTCATACATGCTGTCGCCTCGCAGGTTGGCATAGTTCAGGTTGGCCTTGAACGCCCAACGGCTGTTGTGGACATAGCGGAAGATGGCGCCACCTGTCACGCTGGGGTGCTTGAACAGGTTGCCGTTGTTGTTCTCGCCCAGATAGCCGGTCATGCCCAACGCGGGACCCACCTCATACTTGTACTGCTGTGCCACGGCCGGTTGCACGGCCAGCAGCATCAACAACGCCACTATGAACAATGCTTTCTTCATCGGGTTATCAATACACAGGATAGTTGGTCATGCGGTTGTACACGCCTCGCCACGTATAGGGCAGCAGGGCACCCTGATCGTTATAGCCGCCCATCAGGTAGATGAAGGGGCATTCCCATGTGGTAACAGGCGACTGAATGCGTCGAGGCATATTGTTGGCGCTTGACGCCGTCAAGGTCTCGAAGTTCACAAATGCCTGTGCACCATAAAACTTGGGCATATTGTCAGGCTGGGCTATCGTGCTGTCGGCCTTAGCCCACACGATGCCCTGGGTATTGGACAGGTAGATATTGCCGTTGAGGGTACCGTCGGCCTGACGGCCACCCATCACGAACCACGTCTGCTGGCGGCCATAGCGGCGCACGCCGGGCAGGGCCTTGTAGGTGTAATAGGAGAAGAGCGTCGCGTCGGCCAGAGCGGGCAGCGAATGGCTGTGGCTATTGTTGATTTTGCCCCAATGGATGCCGTCATATCCCCACACGTCGCTCAGCAGGTTACCCTCGCTGTCATATCCGCCTACAATCATTGCCTGCTGATTGACGGTCCAGGTGTTGTCGGTCTGGATCATCGACGACGAGTGGCTCACGGGGAAACCGTCCTCGACAAGCGAGCAGATGAAACCGTCACTGCGCGGATACTCGTCATGGTAGTAGATGCCGTCGGTGCCTGCCATGATACCGAGCAGGCGTCCGTCATAGGCGCCAAGCACACTGTGCCATGTCACACCGCAACTAGTCCAGTCCATACCGTTGACCGAGGTGTAGAGCGTACCGTCCTGGGCAAGGATAAACAGTGCCTCGTCGGCAGCGGTGAACGATGCGACCTTCGGGACAAAGGGCAGATCGATGATTTGCCTGTCCCATGTGCCCTGATTGGGGCTGGAAGCGGTCAACAGTTCGCACTCCTGGCCGTCATACACCATGATGCGGTACAGGTCGTCGGCCTGCTTTACCGCTTTGTGTCCGATGGCGTCGGATTGATAGCCGGGCAGGTCACGCCTCCACTCCTGGGGCCATACCAGCAAGTCGGGATTCACCTTGTGGACGAGCACCTTGATTTCGTAGTCCTTCACCTGGCTCTTGTCCTGGCTGGTCACGGTAAGCACCGTCTTGCCGGTGAAGTCGAGCTTCTTGCTCATCGCCGGCGTGTACTCGATCGTGGTGTCGGCCTGGCTGGTGGCACCCGTGATATTGAACACAGCCGATGAGACGGTATTCAAGAATTCAACGGTCACCTTCAGGCCGCTGATATCGGTGCCCACGGGCAACGAGTCTGCGTTATAGATCAGTCCCTTCTCATAATCGATGGTGAAATGCACCGAGTCGAGGCTGGCCAGCACTTCGGCATCGGCCTGCAGGCCAAAGGCCCTGACCAGGGTCGTTTGGGTGCTGGTGCTGTAGGTATAGGAGTCGTCATCGTCCTTGCTCTTGTTGCATGAGGTAAACGGAGCCAGTGACGAGAGTAACACGACTATCGTCAGTAGCAGATATAGCGGATTTCTATTTGTCATTATCGTCTTCTAAATCATTCGCATTTTTACAAACGGCAAAATTACTAAAATATTCGGTCATGGGGCCGATTTTTCTTTATAATAATGTCGATAAACGCGATTTTGGGGGGTAAAGATACTGCTTCGGGGGCATTCGTGACACTCCCTTTAAAGATAATAAACGGTAAAAAGCGGTTTTTTACACCTTTTTAACGAAGTGGGGCACTCGGGTTGAGCAGGCAGGTGATACTGTTCCCGTCAACGACGTGCCGGCAGGCCACTTGACCGGTTATCGGCGGTGCTGCCACACCCTGCCTCACCTGGCGGGGACTGACCTCGATGCGGGCCTCGTCCCACAGACCCTGTTCAATCAGCTGGCTTAATACCCGGGCTCCACCCTCCACCATGACGCTGGTCACTCCACGGCGATACAGGTCCTGCAGCCATGAACGGACATCGTCACAGTCGGTCTTCACCCACTCCACAGTGCCTCTTACCTCGTTTTTCAGGCCATTGTAAATAATAGTGGGCAAGCCGTCGGTGAGCAGTTTCAGGTCACTGGCCAACGATAGGTCTCGCGACAGGACAACCCGCAAGGGGTTGTTGCCGGGCCAGTAACGTGTGGTCAACGAGGGGTTGTCGATATTGGCCGTCGCAGCACCCACCACAATGGCATCGCACAAGGCGCGCTGGCGGTGCATCAGGTTCATGGTAACGGGAGTGGACATCCTCAAGGGGTTCTCACCCAGCTGGGGAGGGACGCCGATGAAGCCGTCGGCCGTTTGGGCCCACTTGAGCTGCACCCAGGGTCGGCCTGCCGTGTGAGCGGTCAAGAAGCGCTTGTTCAGTGTGCGGCATTCCTGTTCCAGCACACCGGTGACGACCTCCACGCCGGCCTCACGCAGCATGTTCACACCACGCCCCGCCACGGCAGGAAAAGGATCCAGGCAGCCCACCACCACGCGCGGAATGCCACGCTCGATGAGCAGATTGGCACAGGGCGGAGTCTTGCCATAGTGCGAGCATGGTTCCAACGTGACATAGATGGTGCAATCCCGAAGCAGAGATGCATCCTTGACGCTGGCCACAGCATTGACCTCGGCATGGGCCTCGCCGCACTTGCGGTGCCAGCCCTCGCCGATGATAGCGCCATCAGGAGCGACAATCACCGCGCCCACCATGGGATTGGGCGATGTGTGGCCCGCTCCCAGGCGCGCCAGCTGCAAGGCTCGGCGCATGTATTTCTCGTCAATGACCATCTATATCGGATTTTCACGCTTCAAGCGCATTCCAACTAAAAACTAGAAACTAAGGACTAAGGACTAGAAACTAAGGACTAAGAACTACCCCTTGACCGCTGCAGCAAAACGCACCTTGCCGTAGCTGTCGTCGATGATGCGCACCTCGTCAAAGCCGTTTTCCTCAAGCAGGCGCTTCACCTCGGTGCCAAACCGCTGATTGATCTCCAGATACAGCCTTCCACCCTTCTCGAGGGACTGTGCGGCATAGGGGGCAATGCTCTTATAGAACAGCAATGGGTCGTTATCAGGGACAAACAGCGCCTGACCGGGCTCGTAATCCTTAACATTAGGTTCCATCGACTCGCGCTCGCTCCAGCAGATGTAAGGAGGATTGCTCACGATGATGTCATAGGTCGCGGCAGGCTGCGGCATGAGCATATCGCTCTCGAAGAAGCGCACTTTGGCCTTCAAACTAACGGCATTCTCTCGTGCTACGGCCAAGGCATCGCGTGACACGTCGAGCGCATCGACCGACGCAAACTTCAACGCTCTCGCCAGCGAGATGGCGATGCAGCCGCTTCCTGTACCCATATCCAGCACGCGCAGGTCACTGGCCGTGTTCTCGTCCACAATGAGGTCGACGAGCTGCTCGGTCTCGGGACGAGGGATGAGCACGGCAGGCGTCACCTTGAATTTGTGCCCGTGAAAGCGCGCGCTGCCCACGACGTACTGCAACGGCTCGTGGCGCCGCAGCCTGGCAATGATGTCGCTGACACGCTGCTGGGCAAACTCGGGCAACTCACTCTCCTGGCGCAGGGCCACATCGACGGGATCGTAGTTGAACACGTCTTCACAGATGATCCTGATCATCGCCTGCGCCTCATGGGGCTCGACAATCCCTGCCAGCCCGTCGCGCAGTTGTTCTATAGCTTCTCTAAGTTTCATGATGGTGCAAAATTACAAAATCTCCCGCAAACCACACTGCCGGAAACCGCCAAAAACGGCAAATTCGGGAATGATTCCATACCCGAAACTGTTAATTATTGCGATTTAAGAAGATTTTTTAGAAATTTTATTATGATTTGTCACTATTTTTGAGAAATCTTTTGTAATTTTGTGGCGTCATAGTTGAGAAACCGTCACATCGAGGGTTTCAAGCTGTGCAAATCAAGCGTTTATTCACTTTAAAACATCAATGAGCAACTATTGTACTTTAAAACTATAAGACTTATGGCTACTAAACTCGATTCTCTGGATTACAGGATTTTAAAAATGTTGTCACTCAATGCCCGCAAGCCCTATCTGGAAATTGCGCGTGCTTGTAACGTTTCGGGCGCTGCTATCCATCAGCGCATCCAAAAGCTCTATAACATGGGCGTGATCAAGGGCTCCATCTCGCTGATCAATCCGGCATCGGTGGGATTCCAGACCTGTGCTTACATCGGCTTCTTCCTCAACGACCCCTCGAAGTTTGACGAGGTTGTAGCACGGCTCAAGACCGTTCCCGAGGTTGTAGAGTGCTACTTCACCACGGGCAAGTATGACCTGTTTATCAAGCTTTATGCACAAAACAATGACCACCTGCTGCAAGTGATCCACGACCGGTTCATGAAGATGGGTTTGGGCCGCAGCGAGACGCTGATCACATTCAAGGAAGTGTTCAAGCGCCAAATCCCCATTGCCCCAGAGGGCGAGGAACCAGTTGTTGAATGATAACAACAAATCAAGGGGGCGAGGTTATCGCTCCCTTTTTAATAGTTTCAGGTTTAATATTATTGTAAAGACATGATGAAAAACATTGACAACAACAGCTTCACCCCGCAAGAACTTGACTGGCTCACGAGCGCGCAAGACATGTGCCGTCAAGCAGGCAAAGTGCTGAGAAACTACTTCAGGCGGCGCGACCTGAGCATTCAAGACAAGGGCAACGCCTATGACATCGTTACCGAGGCCGACAAAGCCAGCGAGCGCCTCATCCTCGAACACATCCACAGCCGCTACCCCGACCATGCCATCCTGAGCGAAGAGAGCGGCGACGACCACCGTCACGCCAGGTGCCAGTGGATTATCGACCCGCTGGACGGCACCGTGAACTACAGTGCCGGCCTGGCCACCTACTGCATCTCCATCGGTCTGAAAGTGGCTGGCGTAACAAGGATGGGCTACGTCTATGCCCCCACGCTCGACGAGGAGTTCTATGCCATCAGGGACAAGGGTGCCTACGGCCCCTATGGCCGCCTGCAGGCCAAGGCCACAACAGAGTTGGAGCGCGCCGTGATTTCCACTGGTTTCCCCTATGACAAAGCGACAAATCCCGACAACAACCTGGACCGTTTCGCCCAGGTCATGCCTCGCGTGAGGGGTATCCGTCGTTTGGGTTCGGCAGCGATGGACCTGTGCTACGTCGCTGCAGGCTGGCTCGACGGCTACTGGGAACTGAACCTCAAGGAGTGGGATGCATGCGCCGGCGAACTCATCGCCCAGGAGGCCGGAGCCACCGTCAAACGCTACCGCGACAACCATGGCATCTGCATCCTCGCGGCCTGCCCCGGCATCGCCCCGCAACTGCTTGAACTGGTAGAGTGAATGCCCTTCTCTCAAAAACTAACAACTAAAAACTAACAACTAAAGACTATTTTTACTACCTTTGCGGCCATGAAATAAAAATTACAGAAAACAGAATATGGATAACAAGAAGATTGTTTTAAGTGGAATACGCCCTACAGGCCAGTTGCATCTGGGCAATTACCTGGGCGCATTGAGTAACTTCGTGAAGATGCAGAACGAGGGAAAGTATGACAGCTATTACTTCATCGCCGACCTGCACGCCCTCACGACTAACCCCGACCCCAAGGAGCTGCACACCAACGTGCGCCACATCCTGGCCGAGTATCTGGCCGCAGGCCTTGACCCCGAGAAATCAACCATCTTTGTACAGAGTGATATCCCTGAGGTGAGCGAGATGTACCTGCTGCTCAACATGCACGTGGGCATCGGTGAGCTGATGCGCACCGCCGCCTTCAAGGACAAGGCCCGCAAGGCTCTGGGCATTACTGCCCCTGGCCATGACGATGACGACGAAGACGTGGCCAAGGAAATCATCGGCGCCAGCACCAACAAGCGCGTGAACGCCGGCCTGCTGACCTACCCCACCCTGATGGCTGTGGACATCCTGATCCAGCGCGCCGACTTCGTGCCCGTGGGCAAGGACCAGGAGCAGCACCTGGAGCTGACGCGCCGTTTCGCACGCCGTTTCAACTCGTTCTACAAGACCGAATACTTTAAGGAGCCGCAGAACTTCAACTTCGGCAGCGCACCCGTCAAGGTGCCTGGTCTGGACGGCAGCGGCAAGATGGGCAAGAGCGAGGGCAACTGCATCTATCTGGTGGATGACGAGAAGACCATCCGCAAGAAGGTGATGCGCGCCGTGACCGACGGCGGCCCCACCGAGCCCAACCAGCCCATGGCCGAGCCGGTGCAGAACCTCTTCACTATTCTCAAGCTCGTCGGCACCCCCGACAAGGTGGAATTCTTCACCGAGGCCTATAACAACTGCTCAATCCGCTATGGCGACCTGAAGAAGGAAATAGCCGAGGACATCGTGGCCATGACGACTCCCATCCGTGAGCGCATCATCGACATCGAGAACGACGACGCCTATTTGCACCGCGTCCTCGAGATGGGTGCTGAGCGTGCCCGTGCCCGTGCCGGCAAGACGCTGGCCGACGTGCGCGAAATCATGGGCATCACCAAATTTTGACACCAAACAAACAACTTGAACAACAAACAACGACACGAACAACTTAAATATTTAATTCAATAGTTGTTTAAGTTGTTCAACATTGTTATTGTTGTTTGATAACAAGAGGAGATGAAAGGGTATATCGAGGACAAGGAATTCGGGAAAGTATATGTGGAACTGCGCCGGGGCATGACCTCGGTGCGGTTCACTTTTCACCCCGACGGCCATCTGCTCATGCGTGCCCCGCTGGGCATGAAAATCAGCGACTTGCAGCGCATGGTGGATGCAAACCGCGAGCAGCTGCGGCAACTGCCGGCACCCCATCAGGTAACCTTCCATTTCGGCCAGATCATCGAGTGCTACAAGTGCCGGGTCATCATCGAGCCCCAAAGCAAGATGCCGGGCTACATCCTCAACCATTGGGAAGGCGACACCCTTCACCTGCAGCCCCACGAGAACGCCGACCTCGATAAAGAAGACATCAAGCGCACCATATCCACCGTCATCGGACGGGCAATGGATGTTCAGGCCCATGCCGCATTGTTACCCTTGGCCCAGCGCATCGCGGACGAATTGGGCCTCAAACCAGCAGGCTTCGAAATCGGGCGCGGCATGCGCAAACTGGGCCACTGCACCGCCAAAAAGGTCATCCAGCTCTCCCGCAACCTCATGTTCCTGCCCGAGCCCCTGGTGCGCTACATCATCTGCCATGAACTGGCCCACCTCACCCACATGAACCACTCCCCACAGTTCCACGCCCTGTGCAACCAATACTGCAACGGCAAAGAAAAAGAACTGGAACGCCAACTGCGCCAGTTCCACTTCCCCATCCTCAAATAAAAAAATAGGGGCAAATCCCCCCTAAACTCTAGACTCTAAACTCTAGACCCTAGACCCCACTAGGTTGAAGCCAGCTTCAACCTAGTGAATCGTCACTTGTGTGGCGCCGAAGCCGTACTCGCGGAAGCTGGCGTCCTGGGCCGTGCAACGCGGGTAGCGGCGCTTGAGTTCGCTCAGCAGGTGCTGGCGCAATTTGCCCTCGCCCTTGCCGTGGATGAAGACGATGCGCTGGCCATGCTTGCTCAGGTTGGCATCCATCACTTCACGGAACTTGTCCATCTGATACTCCAGGATGGCACCGGGCGACATGCCGCTCAGGTTGTCCAGCAGCGACGTGATGTGCAGGTCCTGCACGATAATGCCGTTGGAATCGGTCTTTTTCTGGACGGGCTTACGCTGCGGGCGGTCCATGCGTTTTTTCTCCTTCATGGCGCGTTCCAGCTCGCCGCTGTCGATGCGCATCATGCGGGCGGGACGGTCGTTGGTGACAATCTCAACCGCAATCACAGGCACGTCAAAGTAAGGATTTTCGTGGAAGCAGTGCACCTTGTAGAACTTGGTCACGTCGAGGCGCTGCTCGACCAGGGCGGGATTCTTCAGCTTAAAACCCTTACCCTGCTTGAAGGCCACATACTGCACCGCGATATGCGTCATGCTGTTCAGGTCATCATGGCCGAATTCCTCGAGCTGTACCTGGATGTTAGGCTCGACGATGCCGTGGAAGCGGGTCTGCCACTCGCCTTCACCGTCACCGCGCGTCATGTAGGTAAAGTAGAGGAAATAGTTGGAATCGTTGACCAGCGAAGCATAGAACGTTGTCGTGTTCAAGTGCTTGATTTCGCGTGCCTCATAGCCCAGCACAACGTTCAGCACCTCGCCCTCGGGCGTCTCCTCGATGGGCAGCACGGGCTCAGGCTCCATCTTGGGCCTGGGTGCGGGCTTGTCGGGCTCGACCTGACGCGTGCGCACATCCAGCGGCCGCTCATAGGCCGACGCCTTAGTGCCAGCCTGTCCCACGACAACCAGATCACGCTCCATCGCCGGGCGCTCAAAGCCGTCCTCATCCTCCACATAGACGGTCTTGCCGTCAATCCTGGACACGCGGCCACCCCCAACATCATTGAGGAACCGCACAATATCGTTAACCTTTACATTCATGATGATTTCGTTTTTTAGGCCGCAAAGGTACAAAAAATCCCCCACATAACGAAATACTGGAACCAAACCCTCTAACACAACAAGTGGCACCCACAAAGCGGATGCCACCCTAAGCCCTAAACCCTAGACCCTAGACCCCCATTGAGCGCGTGCGCTCAATGGCTCAATACTTATGGTCGGTATTCTCGAGCTCGTCGCTCGTGAGTTTGCGATGGTCCATCTTGTACCAGCAGTAGGCGATATAGGCCAGCACAAACGGCACGAGAATCGAGACAACGCTCATCACAGTCAGGGTGAATTCACTCGACGAACTGTTGCGCAGCGTGAGCGAACTCTGCACGTCGAGCAGCGAGGGCAGATAGGCCGTGTTGTTATAGCCCATGACCCAGAACAGCGTCATCACCACCAGCACGGTGCCGATGCCTGCAGGCCAGATTCCCTGCTTGTAGTCACCCTTCATCAACGTCTTGCCGATGCCGAACAGCACCATCACCACGCCCAGCAGCAGGATGACCAGAGCCCACCACATGGCCACGAAATTCTTCAGGTACTTATAAGCCACCCACTCCATGTTGCCGCCGTCGTCATAGCCCACGCCCGGCGAGGTCAGAATCACCACCACAACAGCGATGAACAGGGGAACGAACACACCCGCATTGATCAACAGCAGGTGACGCTGGCTGGCATTGACCTCGGCATCGTCAATGTTGTTGATGAAATAGAGCGACGCCAGCGTGCGTGCCAGGAAGAACACCATCACGCCAAACAGCAGGTTTTTCCAGTAGAAGATGGCCTCGATGCCGTGCTTGGGACCCCATTGCGAGATGGACGAGCCCTGTACATTCAGGATGTTGCTCTTGGTCACCGTGAACTCGGCGCCAAAGAACATCGTCGCCACAGCCACACCCAGCAGCACGGGACCCACGATGCCGTTGATGAGCAACAGCGTGTCATAGAAACGTGAGCCGTAGATATTGCCCGGCTTGGAGCGGTATTCATAGCTAATCGCCTGAATCACAAAGCTGAACAGAATGAGCATCCACAGCCAATAGGCACCGCCAAAACTCGTGCTGTAGAACAACGGGAACGAGGCAAAGAACGCACCGCCAAAGGTCACCAGCGTCGTGTAGGTCAACTCCCACTTGCGACCCATCGAGTTGATGAGCAGCGCACGCTTGTCGGGCTTGCCGTAGTGGATGAGCATCGACTGGCCGCCCTGCACCATGAGCAGGAACACCAGCAACGCGCCCAGCACCGACATGATGAGCCACCAGTAATTCTGTAATAAATTGTATGTTGTCATGTCTTGGTTCCTCCTTCCTTAATCGTTAACGGTGTCTAAGTTGGTTTGTGACTTCTTGGAAATCTGCTTGCAGATGATGCCGATGTCGGCAATGAGCAACGCGGTGAACACCACGGCAAAAATCCAGAAGGTCGTCTGCACATAACCCGCACTCAGGTCGCTGATGGCCACCTTGTTAGGCATCAGGTCCTGGATGGTCCACGGCTGGCGACCCACCTCGGCAACAATCCATCCGCTGGCGCTGCACAGGTAGGTCAGCGGAATCGTGATGATGGCCAGGATATGCCACCACTTGGCCCACTTGGCCTTGTTCAGGATATTGGGCTTATAGACAAACAGCAATGCCAGCAGCAGGAACAGCAACAGGTAACCGCCCACGGTAACCATGAAGTGGAAGGTATAGAACGTCAGCGGCACATTGGGAATCGCCTCCTCGGGGCTGTCCAGATAGGCGTAGCCGAAGTGCTTGAAATCGGCATTGATGGCATTCTTGAGGCTGTCCTGTACCAAGTTGTTGCCACCATTCATCGCGGCACTGTACTGCGCCATCATCTCCTGCAGCTGCTTGCCGCGCTCGATGCGCTCGGCATAGGGAACCGTGTTCACGGGATTGCCCTCGGCGTCATAGCTCACGCCGTTGATGATGTCCTCTATACCGGGCACAAAGGCATGGAAATCATGCGTGGCAAGGAACGACAGGCCATAAGGGATGCTGATGTCGAACAGATAGGGATCCTGGTCGTCAAAGGCCTTCTTCGAGGGATTCAGGATACCGAAGGCCACGATCGACTGGTCCTGATTGCCCTTGTACAGGCCCTCCATGGCTGCCAGTTTCATGGGCTGGTACTTGGCCACGGTCACTGCGCTCGTGTCGCCGGTAATCATCGTGAGCACGATGCCGATGACACCCACCCAGGCGCCCACCTTGAGGCTGCGCCAGCAGTGGTCCAGATTGCGCTTCTTGAGCATCATCCAGCCACACACGCCGCACACAAACACGCCGCCAAGCGCCCACGCGCTCAGCACGGTGTGGAAAAACTTGCTCATCGCCATCGGCGACAGTGCCACGGCGGCAAAGCTCGTCATCTCGTTGCGCATGGTGGCGGGATTGAACTCGCAACCCGTGGGATACTGCATCCACGCGTTGGCCACGAGAATCCACAATGCCGACAGGCTGGCGCCGATAGCGGTCAGCCACGTGGCAGCCAGGTGGAACTTGGGGCTCACCTTCTTCCAGCCGAAGAACATCACGGCAATGAACGTCGATTCCATGAAGAAGGCCAAGATGCCCTCCACAGCAAGCGGCGCGCCGAAGATGTCGCCCACAAACCAACTGTAATTGGACCAGTTGGTACCGAACTCAAACTCCAGGATGATTCCCGTGGCGACACCGATGGCGAAGTTCACCCCGAAGGTGGTCATCCAGAACTTGGTTGTCGCGAGCCATTTCTCACTCTTGGTCTTCAGGTAAATCGTCTCCATCACCGCGACGATGATGCCCAGACCCAGTGTCAACGGCACGAACAGCCAATGGTAGATTGCCGTGAGTGCAAATTGCGCCCGCGACCAGTCAACTACATTGATTAATTCTTCCATAATAGATAGTTAGTTTATAGTTTAGTGATGATTGTCGTTAGCGGTCCACCAGTTGATGACGCACGTATTCGGTCTTTTCCTGTTCGGTGTCACACTTGGTGTTCAAGAAGTTGGGGAAGAAGAGCAACTTGATGATGACAAAGAAGATAAACAGCTTGATGCCGATGATCAGCCACAAGGTTTTGCCCACAGTCATGCTGCGGAATCCATCATAATACAGGTGAAAAACACGCGACCAGAATCCTTGCTGATTGTCATTACGGTCACTCATGGCGAGAGGCATTTGAAAGTTAAACAACTTACAAAGTTAGTAACAAAATTCAAGTTTGCAAATAATTGGAGCAAATTTCTTTTAAAACCACAAAAATAAGGCATAAAAAACGCCAATAACTTTGCTTCTTTCCTGTTTTTGCTTTATATTTGCGCTATAATTACAGCATAATAATATTCATCCATAAAATATCACGCTTATGAACAAACTTACTTTCTTCAGGACATTGGCCGCCATGGTGGCGTGCCTTGCACTGGCCTTGCCAGCCAGTGCCTACGACTTTGCCAAGGACGGCATCTACTATGTCATTAATGGCACAGATGTTTTTGTGACTTACAAGGACACCAACTACAACAGTTACAGCGGCACAGTGATTATTCCCTCCACTGTGACCAACAATGGCACAACCTACAACGTTGTCCAGATCAACCCTTATGCGTTTAAGGACTGTGCTGGCTTGAAACGTGTGGTTCTCCCTCCCACAATCAGATATCTGATGAACTATGCGTTCCAGAACTGCACAGGACTGACCAACATCACGCTCCCTGCCGGCTTCTTCTCTTGCTTCAACTATGCGTTTGATGGGTGCACCTTCTTAAAGAGCATCATCTGCCTGTCGCCCACACCGAGCAGTTGGAATACCAATAACTTTCCGGAATCTGTCTATGGCAATGCCACGCTCATTGTGCCCCAGGGCAAAAAGGCTGTCTATCAATCGGTGGGCGGCAGTTTGTCAGCATTCACCAACATCGAGGAAATGGACTGCGACTTCGTCGAGGACGCCATCTTCTATAAAGATCTGGGAGACAACAAGGTAGCCGTCACACACGCCCTCCGCTTTGCCGAGGATTACAGCGGTGACATAGAGGTTCCCGAGGTGGTCGTCCATAACGGTACCACCTACAACGTGACCTCGGTAGGCACTGAAGCCTTCTATAATGGCCATGAGCTATATAGCGTGAAGCTTCCACCGACAGTCAGCAGCATCGGCAATTATGCTTTCTATGACTGTTACTATTTGAGCCAAGTGAACATCCCCGAGGGCGTCCAGTACATCAATTACTGCACCTTTGGCGGATGCCTTGCGTTGCAGGAAATCATCATCCCGTCCAGTGTTACCTGGATTGCCCAAAACGCATTTAGCAGCTGTAATAATCTCACTAACGTTACCTGTCGTGCGATAACGCCGCCCATGTGTGTCGACAGCAGCAGTTTCCCCAGCCAAGCCTATGCCAATGCCACGCTCAACGTCCCCTCGTTTGCCTTGAGTGCATATCAAACTGCCGATGTTTGGAATAATTTTTCCCATATCGTTGCCAGCACCTACGACTTCACCTACGACAATCTCCAGTTTGTCATCACCAGCGCCACCACGGCTAAGGTTGTCGGCCATGTACTTCCGTCACCCGCCGGTTACTATGCTATTCCATCGACGGCCAACGGCTATAACGTTACCGAGGTCGGTAATTATGCTTTTCAGAATTGCAATCAAATCACCGAAATATCCATCGGCGACAACGTGGTTACAATCGGTCGAGTTGCATTTGCGGGATGCTCGGGATTGACCAGCTTAACGATTCCCAATTCGGTAACAAGCATCGATATGGCTGCATTCATGGGTTGTTCGGGTTTGACAAGTGTGGTAATCCCCAATTCGGTCACTTATGTCGGCGGAATGGCTTTTTCTGATTGCTCATCGTTGACATCAGTTATCATAGGAGAGAATTGCCGATTTAACAACTCATACAGTTGGGCTTCGAACGTCTTTAAAGGAACTACCAATCTGACGTCTGTCACCTCCTTGAGTCCTGAAGCATGGAACATGGACGCCGACAATTTTGAGCAATCCGTCTATGAGAACGCTCAGTTATGGGTGCCCAGGGGCAGCAAGAGTTCCTACCAGTCTACTGACAGTTGGAATCAGTTTTCCAACATAAAGGAATTGGAGTACGACTTCGAGTATGAAGGCATCTACTACAATATCACAGGCTCCAATACCGTGGAGGTAACCTGTAGGACCTCTGACTATAACAGTTACAGTGGCGCTGTCTATATCCCTGAGATCGTACCCTACAACGGCAAACCCTACACGGTGACAGCAATCGGTCAGAATGCTTTTAAAATGAGCAAATCGTTGACACGTGTCGTGATGCCCAATACCATCCGTTCCATCAATGCCTATGCTTTCCATTATTGTGAAGGATTGACCGAGGTAGCTATTCCCAATTCGGTAGAGACCATAGGCAATAATGCTTTCTGGCTTTGCTTGAATCTCAAAAAAGTGGTTATTCCCAATTCGGTTCAAACCATTGGCAGTATGGCTTTCCGCAACTGCTCGGAATTGACCAGCGTGGAGATCGGTGAAAATGTGTCCTCTATAGGCTCGACATGTTTCTATTATTGCAATAAAATCACCGAGGTGACCTGCCATGCCTTGACACCGCCCACTCTCAATGAGCCAAATAGTGATTATAATACAACCTTTATGCCCGAAGTGTACAACACCGCCGTCTTGAATATACCCCAAAATTCCAGGACAGCCTATCAGAACGCTTTGGGCTGGAAGAAATTTACCCACCTTGAGGCATTTGCAACCCTTGACGACGTCTTGAATGTTGAGGGAGGCAATATCCACTTCACAAGCGTCGGCGATTATCCATGGTACACAATGTATGATGGCGGCCGCATGCTTGCCAAGTCGGGCAATGCCGGCATACACTCCAGTTCATCAGTCATGACCGCCACCGTCAATCTCGATAGGCCTGGCGTACTGTCGTTTGACTTCAAGGCATGGGGCGAAGGCAGCGATCCGATTTGGGATTTATGTTGCTTCGCCATCGATGGAGTGGATCAATTCACATATGGTGCCTACGATAACGACTGGGAGACTTATTCGGTTAATCTCTCCGAAGGCCCTCACACGCTGTCCTGGGCGTATATCAAGGACGGCAGTGTCAATCCCACTGGAGACTACTTTGCAGTAGACAATGTTGCCATCACCCTGAGAGACACGCAGCGCGGCGACGTGAACGATGACGGTAATGTGAATATCGCCGATGTCGCCGCTCTCATCGACTACCTGTTAAGCGGAGATGGCTCATCCATCAACATGAACGGGGCCGACGCCAACCAGGACGGCAGCATCAATATCGCCGATGTGGCCGACCTCATCGACTACCTGTTGAACGGAGCCTGGCCCGTGCCTGCACCCATCGACATGTGGTACCTGTGGGGTGACTTCATCGGTACCGAGCCGTGGGGTGAAGGCAATCAGATTGGCGTCAGCGCCTTGCCTCTGTATCCTGTCGGCGACTTCGACATGGAGGGTAAGGGTACACTCACGTGGACGGGATGGATTCCCAGCCAACGCTTCTCGGTGGTCCATCATCTGGATGGACATGACGCTATCGTGAGCGAGATGTGGGTAGTCAACAACAACACGGGGCAATACAGCGTGCAGAACATGGTGAACGATAATCCCAACTACAGTACGTTCCTGCTCAATGACAACTACTACACCATCACGCTGAACACCAGAACAATGACCTTGACCATCGAACCTCAAGATTTGCAGGCACCTGCTTTTGGATCCATCACGATTCCAGGATATTATAACGACTGGAACAACCATACCCCTACCATGCATCTGGTAAACTATGATTTAGGGCTCAATAACCATGACTGGTGGCTGGATGATTGGACACTGACCCAAGACAGTGACTATTATGGTGAGGTCAAGTTCTGCACCTACGGCGGTTGGGACTACAGCTGGGGTGCCAACGCCTTCCCCTATGGCACGGGAGTGCAAGGTGGACTGAACATTCCTGCCAAGGCTGGCACCTACACGGTCTTCTTCAACGACATCTCGGGACAATACCATTTCATCAAGAAATAACGTCTAACACATGATTAATGAGGGCTTTAGGAAACTGGAGCCCTCATTTTTTGGCATCCGACAGAAAACTGCTTTTTTAAATAATGTCGTTAAAGTGGAGGACTTTTTCCAAAAATACCTTATCTTTGCCAGTTAAAACAACCATTTTAAGTTTCAATGGAGTTCAGGACGACAGTAAAAACGGGCGAGAACCGGGGTTGGCTGCATCACAGCGACAGTGTGGTGCTGCTGGGCTCGTGTTTCAGCGACAACATCGGCTCCAAGATGCATGCCGCACTGTTCAACGCCATGGTCAATCCCATGGGAACGCTCTATAACCCCATGAGCATCGCTCGTGGAGTGCAGCGGCTCATCCAGGGTACACCAATGGCCGGACAGGAACTGTTCATGCAGAGCGGCGTGTGGAACAGCTTTGATTTCCATTCGCGCCACTCCTTGCCCGACAAGCAGGCATCCATCGACCGCATGAATCAGCGCATCGAGCAGGGCCATCAAGCCTTGAAAACGGCTCAACTGCTCACCATTACATTGGGAACAGCCATCGTCTATCGCCTGAAATCGACGGGCGAGGTAGTTGCCAACTGCCACAAGGTGCCGCAGCACGAGTTTGAGCGCAAGATGGCATCGGTGAGCGACATGACCAGGGAACTGGACAGCATGCTCAGCAGCCTGCACGAGTTCAATCCTGAACTGAGGGTGATTCTCACCGTGAGCCCCATCCGCCACATTGCCGACGGACTGGACACCAACTCGCTGAGCAAGGCCGCCCTGCGCGTCGCCATCAACGAGGCCATCACACGGCACAAGGAGTATTGCGACTATTTCCCGTCCTATGAGATCATGCTGGACGACCTGCGCGACTATCGTTTCTACAGCAGTGACATGGTACACCCCAGCGACGTGGCGGTGGAATACATCTGGCAGGCCTTCCAGGCTACCTATCTCGACGACCGCAGTGCACTGGCCGTGTCACGCTGCGAGCGCATCCACAAGCGGCTGCAGCACCGGCCCATGAGTGCCAACCGCGAGACGGTGGACCGCTTCAATGCCGATACCGCCAGCGTGGTGCGCAACCTCATCAAGGAATACCCCTACCTGTCGCAGAATCCAGAACTCAAAAGAGTACTGCAAAACTAACAACCAGGGACTAAGGACTAGGGACTAAGGACTAGAAACTAAAAACTAAAGAATGAACTACTCGATAACCGAAATATCCAATGCGCTGGAAGTGACCGGCGGACGCATCATCGACGAGGACGCTATCGTGAGCCAGCTGCTCACCGACTCGCGCTCGCTCACCATGCCCGAGGAGACCATCTTCTTTGCCCTGCGCACCGAGGGTGGCGACGGTCACAACTACATCCCCGACCTGTTTGACAAGGGAGTGCGCAACTTTGTCGTCGCCAGCGACTATTACCCGCAGCCCGAGTGTGCCGGAGCCAACTACATCGCCGTGGAATCACCCCTCGACGCCCTGCAGGCGCTCGCCACGTTCCATCGCCGACGCTTCCGCGAACTGCCCGTCATCGGCATCACCGGCAGCCGTGGCAAGACGGCTGTCAAGGAGTGGCTCTACCAACTGTTGAAAGAGGACTACCGCATCGTGCGCTCGCCGCGCAGCTTCAATAGCCAGATCGGCGTCCCCCTGTCGTTATGGGACATTGACAACAACACCGACCTGGCCATCATCGAGGCTGGCATCTCGCGCGTGGGCGAGATGGACAACCTGCAGGCGATGATCAGACCCACTATCGGCATCATCACCAACCTGGGCAGTGAGCACAACGACGGCTTTGCCTCCATGCAGCAAAAGGCCCAAGAGAAAGCCAAGATCCTGTTCAACTGCGAGTGCATCGTCTATTGTGCCGACGACCCGCTGGTCACCCACACCATCGCACCGTTGCTCGAGACCGACGTGGCCATTGCCACATCATGGTCGCGCAACCACTGCGACGCGCCGCTGCAAGTCGATAACACCGAGCGCACCGAGAGCCAAACCACGATCCATTATACCTACAATGACGAGTCAAGTGTGGTGACGATTCCCTTCACCGCCGACCGCGACCTGGACAACGCCATCACCTGCCTGGCTGTGCTGCTGCACCTGAACCTGGAGCGCGACGTCATTGCCCAGCGCATGGCTGCGCTCACTCCCGTGGGCACGCGTCTCAACGTCATCGAGGGCGTGAACAACTGCACGGTCATCGTCGATAGCTATACCAGCGACTACAACTCGCTCACTCCGGCCCTCAACTTCATGACGCGCCGTGCCGGCAACCGTCCGTGCACCGTCATCCTCAGCGACCTGGCCACCGAAACCTATAGCGGCGACGAACTCTATATCCGCGTGAGCGAACTGCTCAAGACCAAACGTGTCAACCGGCTCATCGGCATCGGCAAGGAAATGTGCCGTTACCGTCAATATTTCGACGAATTGCCCCAAGCACGCTGCTTTGACGACACCCAGGCGTTTATCAGCGAGTTTGCCAAGGGAGACTTTGACGACGAGACCGTCCTTATCAAGGGTGATCCCAGTTTCGGCTTCAGCGAGATTATCGACTTGCTGGAGGCCAAGCAGCACATCACGGTCATGGAAGTGGACCTGAATGCGCTGGCCCATAACTTCAAGTTATTCAAGTCACTGATCAAGACCGGCACTAAGACGGTGGGCATGGTCAAGGCAAGCGGTTACGGGGCTGG
>JAEEGK010010479.1_pt1 | contig 21381 bp, 11 predicted proteins | sample 8958771 | NCBI WGS metagenome assembly JAEEGK01 (sample SAMN16246547, study PRJNA631951) | gut metagenome | biome: gut microbiome; feature: rumen; material: SC-attached | host: Bos | place: Iran: Karaj | collected 2018-10 | reverse complement strand
AAAAAAAATAAAATTAAATTCTAAATTAATTAAAAAATAAAATATTAATATCTAAATCAAAAATAAAAAAAACACAAAAATCCTTATTAATTATTTCTTAAAAATCCTACATTCTGAACAACAATTAGCCAATAATAAATCCAAACTTTTGTAAAAAAAGGATAATAAAAAATACAAGGAATCATAGGAATAAGCATAATTAAAAACATAGGAATTATAAAAATACAAGTAAAACAAAGAACGATTAAATAATAAACTATATCAAAAAATTTATTAATAACATTAACTCTATCATAAAACCTATATCCAATAAAATTAAAACCAATAAAAAAATATTGTAAAATATATAAAAGTTTCCTTGAAAAAGATAATAGATAAAATCTTCTTAAAGGATTGTTGGGATCAATACTATAATTATAATATTTAAAAGGAATTAGTCCTTCCGGTTCTCTCCAATGATTTACAAGTAAATTTTCATTATTTTTTTTACATGAAATATTTTGATTTTTATTAAGTGCTTTTTGAATTTCTTCTTCACTTTTTGGTTTAAAAAATTGTAATCCATTACATTTTCCTTCTCTATAATGATTTAATGAATATTTTTCTCCACAAAGCCAACACCATTCATATTTACATTCTGCACATTTCATATGATTACATCCTTCATTTTTTTCTGTCCACATTTTACAATTTGGACATTGTTTTATTATCTTTCCTTGTTTCCATATTTTAAAATCTTCTTCTTCTTTCTTTTCACATTTTTCTTTTCCGTGCCAATTTTTCATACAAATAAAACAAAATTTATGACCTTTTTTACATTCTACATATTTATTACTTCCTTTTTTTTCAGCATAACTCTCACATCCTTTTATAGGACAAAATTTTTTATTTGGATTATTTAAAATTTCATTTTTTTCTAAAAATTTCTCATATTTATCAATTAAAATTTTATTATCTTGAATAATATTTCTAATAAATTTATCATTTAAAATTTCTTTACAAGAATAATTCATACATTTAATTTTATCAACATAACCTTCTTCAATTTTATTTCTTAAATAACTAAACCAACAATGATTACAATATTCATCACCACATTTAATATTTTTAATAACATTTTTAGCATTTTTGAAAAAATGTTCACCACAAATATTACAAGTAAAATCAGGTGAATTATAAAGTAATTTATCATCATCTTTGTCATTTAAAAAATCTTCTTCTTCATTTTCATCTAATTGATATTCAATATGATTTTCTTTTGGTTGACCACATATGTAACATTCATTTTTATTGTGTTTGTAATCTTTAAAAAAAGTATGAAAATATTTTCCATTTTCTTCTGTCATGTAATTTATTGCTTGTTCTAAGGAATTTGGTTTTAAGAATGCATATACTTTTTTTATCATTATTTTACTATAACCCATATCTTCTAATATTTGGAAATCTTGGTCGTATGTTGTTTCTGTTAATAATGAATCACGACTGAAAGTAGATTCGTATAACCTGTCATCAGATGTTTCTACAAATTCGGAAAACATTTTTTTTATTTATTATTGGTTTTTATTTTTTTTATTTTATAATTTAATTTGTTCTTTTTAATTAGGTATTTTTATTTTTATTTTTTTTGTTTTATTTTGTTTATAATAATGTTTTTATAGAATTGTATTTTTATTTTATATATTTTATATTTAATTTATTTTTTTATATAGTATAAAAAATATATAAACTATTATTATATTATTCTAACATCTCAAATTTTATAAACATAAAATTCTCAAAAATAAAATTCATTATATATAAAATTATTCAAGATAACATTTTATATATAAAATATTAAGTCATTAACAAATATTCAAATTCCATATTTATTATATCATATAATCTTTTTTCAACATCACTTTTTTGAATATTATTTTCAATAATATTTAAATGACTAATTAATTCTCTCATTTCTTCTTCAGTAATATCCATTTTTAAATCTTCTTTTAATTGATTTACTTTATTAATTTTACTAGCAACACTTATTGAAGGTTTTGCTAAAAATTTTAACATTTTCATTTGATAAGGTTCAAGAATTACATAAGTTAACATTTCTAATGTTGCCATACTTTTCATAAAATTTAATATATCTAAATAAAAAAAAATCCCTGTTTTTCCTTTATTAAATAAAAAATTTTTTTTATGTAAATATCTTGAAATGAAACAAGGAAAAATTTTTATAATTATAATTTCTAAAATTGAATATTTAATTGATATAGTTTTTTTGTTTGGATATTGCTTTTCATTTTCTTGGGTATTTTTTTCTTTTATTAATTGAGATATTGTTTTATTTATTTCATATTTATCAGTGTTTATTTTTTCTCCAATTGATGTAAAAGTATTTTTTCTTTCTTTTTTAATGTTTGGATTTTTAAAATTAAAAATAGATAATTTAATTAATTGTGAACTTTTTGGTTTTGATGACACAAAATTATTTTTCTTTTTATTATTTACTCTAATTCTACTATTTGAAAAATCAATTTCTTTTAATTTTTTTGACATTCTTTTAAACAAAATATTATTTTGTTTATCATCATAAAATAAAAATAATTTCTTCATTAATGACTGATATAAATAAAATGAATTTATTTTTTTAACTAGTGCAAAAAGAATTAAAATAGCATTTGAGAAAATTGAAGCTAAATTACCTAAAAATGAATAAATTTTTTGATATTTTCTTATTATTATATATCTTCCTGAATCAGCTCTTAAAAACATTTTTGATAGTATATTATAGTCATCAATTTGTTTTTCAAATCTTTCACTTCCTTTATATATTTGATATTGTTGATTTTTAGAATAAGCAACATAATATTTTAATTGAGTTTTAAATGATAAAAAATGATGATCACTTTCAAATTGTTGAACAATAAAATAAATATCCATTTCATTTGAATAATTAGGATTTAATTTAATAAATTTTTGTCCAAGAAATGAAATAATTGGATTATTATAATTTGTAATATTAGATCCATAATTTGTATAATATAATTTAAAAGTACAATCATTTTGTGTTAAATAATCATAATATGTTTGATAATCATTTAACTTCATTTTTAATGATATTTCAACATATTTATATATTTCATCGGTATATTCTCCTCTAATTGTTATATTATTTGTATCAAAACAATATTTATCATTTAATCCAATTATATCAGTTTCTTCATTAAATTTATTATAAAAATGTTCTTTTGTACATTTAGAAAAATTTAAGGGAATTTTTTCTTTTATCATACTTCCATTATATTGTGTGACAATTACATAATTTGCATCAAATGAAAAATATTCAAATTCTTTTTGTGATAATTTATTATTGTTACATTGCATTGTAAATGCATTAACCAAAGAATAATTAAAAAAATTTATATCATCTGTTTCTTTTGTTTCCATTTTATAATATATAATATCTATATTTTTCCTTTTCAAAAAATAATTTAAATTTATTGAAAAATAAATTATTACACATATTAAAAAAGTCATAAAAATTAATCCTCCTGTTGCGGTACGATATTTATCTTTTGTTTTATAATGAAAATTAAAATCAACTCCAAAGTAATCACAATTTTTGAAAATTGATTTTATAACTTTCATTAATAAAGACAATATATTTATATTATTTTAAAATTTATAATTTTAATATTATTTATAAACATTTAAATTAAAATAATGTTTATTAGTTATTATCTATTTAATTTCTAATTTATTATTTATATTTATTCTGAATAAAAATAATTTTTAATGAGTATTGTTTTAAAAATTTTTTATTTTAAATTAAATATTTAAAAACAATATGTTGATTAATAATTGTTTTTTTATATTACATTTTTTAATATGTATATCCATTTTTATATTTATGGAAATTATAAGAAGAAATATATATTTATTTGAAGAATATAATATAAATGAATATACAAATCTATTTTGTTCAAATTCATATTCCTTATCATGTAAAAATAAATTTAAAAAGAAAAAATTTATATTAATAATGACAGATGGAACATCATTTGATGAATTACCTTTTATATATAAACCAGAAGAACATAATTTAACTTCAGTTTTCAAAAATTTTGATACAGAATATAAATTAACAGGTTCAAATTTTGAAACAGAATTTACTGGAAAATATAGTAGGAATTATTTTTATGATAAAATTAGAGCTGATAATATATTTAGACAATTATATAATAGTAAATATAGATTATCATATTTAGGGATTAATTTACCACTTTATGGATTTTTAGGTAAAGAAGATAATGTTGAATTAAATAAATATATTATTGAAGATGAAATTGAAAAAATTGCTTTTTCAAATTTATGTAATATTACTTATGATATTTTTGATAAAAATATTATATCTTATTTTCAAAAAATATCAGATAAAAATCTAATATCAAAAATTTCAAGAGATGAAATATTTGAATTTTTAGATAATTATTTTAAAAATGAAAAAAATGATATTTTAAAAGATTTAAACTTAACAGAATGTTTTACAAAACAATTTGATTTAGATATAAATAACAAAGAAGAAAGATTTGGTATAATATATTATACAACAACATTAGATGAAATCCATCATAAACAATCAAAAAATTATTGGGAAGCAATAGCAAATTCATATATAACAAATGAATTCTTAATAAAAATTCAACAATTTATAAATGAAAATCCAGAATTTGCTTTAATTATAATAAGTGATCACGGTGCTCAAAATTTTCCTTTAGATGAAACATTAAATCAACATGGTTCAAATATAAAAGGAAATGAGGGAATATTTTTAATATATACTAAAGAATTAGGAGATAATTTTAGTAAATTAAAATATGATGTTAGAACTATTACAAGATATAATTATGCTACTACTATTCCTCAAATTTTAGAAGATATAAATATTCCTATTAATTCTATTGGGAAATCTTTAATTATTGGAAATGATAATTATTTTATATATTCTGCTGTTAGAAGTAAAGAAGAACAAGTTAAAGGATTTTTATCTTATGCTAAATTAAAATTTAATAAATATCTTCAAGTTTTTGAAAAAGATGAAGAATATATTCAAAAAAGTGAAATTTATGATATTAATTTATATAATGAAAGTTATTATGAGAAAAGAACTGATGAATTAATTCAAATTCATTTGAAAGCTGTTGAAATGATTCATAAAAAAATTAATTTTTATCATATATTTTTATTTTTTTGTAGTTTAGTTATCTTTTCTTTATTGTTTTTATGGGGATTTTTATTAATCAAAGAAATGTTGATTAAAGATAGTAATAATGAAAATAAATTATTTTATGAATATATTACTATTATTATTATTTATATATTTCCCTCTTTATTTATATTTTTATTTCCAAATACCATTTATATTTTAACAAGGATTAGAATTGGATATTATTTTTTGATTTTTTTTGTTTTATTTTTTATTGCTTTTAATAAATTCAATATTCAATTAATCATATTTAAAATTGGGAGAATAATTGTAATTTTATTATTTATACCAATTATTATATATCATTCAATTTTTTATTTAAAAATATTTTACTCTGATTATTATATTAAATTATTATTCATGTTTATTTTTTATATAATATATGTTATTTATATTTATTATGAATGCCAAAAGTTTAAAGATATTAGTTTGAATAAAATAAAAAATTTTAATTGTATGAAAACTATATTAATTTTTAGTCTTATCTTTTTAACTATATTATTTATTTTTGATTTGAATAGAATAGAAAATACAATATCAAATTTTTTAAATTTACTTATTGCAACATGCTTTATTATTTTATTATTTTTTAATACTTTAATTGTATTTATAGGTAAAGGAACAAAGATAAATAATTTTCCATTAATTAAATTGATAACATTCTTTATAAATATTTATTTATTAAACGAAACTGAAAAATTAATTATGTTATTAATATTTTATCCTCTCTGTGAATTTATATTTAAACAATATGAAAAACAAAACTTATCATCAATTAATTTTAAATATCTAATAATAATAATATTTATAGCAGATATTTTAACTTTATATACAAGACCAAAAATTGTTCCATCAACTGATTCATCTAGAATTTTTAGATTATTTTTTTTAACAAAAAATATTATCGCAGGACTATCACTTCAAGTATTTTATATTATTTTATCATCTTATTATCATTCAATATCTGATTTAACTAATAACTATTTTATGAATAATGAATCATTTATAATGAGATTTTTATTTTATTTGAAAATTTATATTATTTTAGTGTATTATTTTTTTAATCTTTTTGTTCAAAAAAATCAAATTGAATTAATATATTTACAAAGTTTAGGGATTATAAATGTTGTTTTTGTGGTTTATGATAATATATGGGTTTTTAGTTTTAAAATAGTATATTTTTTAAAAATTAAATTATTTAAAGAAAAATATTTTGAAAAATTAGAAAGTGATAAATATATTTCCCAACAAAACAATGGTACAGAATCAATTAAAATAAAATAATATTTTATTTAATTATAAATTATTATAATTTAACCAATTAAAAGATTTTTATTTTTTATTAATCAGGTTTAATAGATTTTGATCTTTTGTTTTAATTTTAATATTCATTTTTAATCCTTCAAAAATTTTAATCATATTCGTAACTTTTTCAGTATTAAAATTAGATAAATCTAAATCTTTTAAAGAAGAGCAATTATTAAACATTTCTCTCATATCAGTAACATTATTTGTATTAAAATTAGATAAATTTAATGATTTTAAAGATGAACAATCAGAGAATAATTGTCTCATATTATTAACATTAGAAGTATTAAAATTTAATATTTCTAGTTTACTTAATGAAGAACAACCATCAAACATATAACTCATATCATTAACATTTTTTGTATTAAAATTTTTCAAATCTAAATTTTTTAAAGATGAACAATTATAAAACATATAATTCATATTTTTAACTTTTTCAGTATTAAAACTTGTTAAATTAACAGAAACCAAACTATTACAATCATAAAATAAAAAACTCATATCAATAACATTTAATGTTTTAAAATTACTTAAGTCTAAAGATTTTAATGATCTACAATAATAAAACAATCTACTAATATCAGTAACTTCATATGTACTAATTTTAGATATATTTAAATTAACTAAAGAAGAACAACCATCAAACATAAAACTCATATTTGTAAGATAAAATGTTTTAAAATAGGATAAATCTAAATTTGTTAAAGAAGTGCAATTAAAGAACATTTCACTCATATCTTTTACTTGACATGTATCAATGTTTGATAAGTCTAATGTTTTTAATGAATAGCAATTATAAAATAATTTTTTCATTGATAATACATTACAAGTATTAAAATTTGATAAATTTATATTTGTAATATTTGAACAATCATAAAAGAAATAATTCATATTTTTGATTAATTTATTGAATTTAAATTTTATAATATTTTTTCCTTTATTTTCAAATTTGAATTTAAAAGAAAAATCGATTTGTTTATCATTTATAAATATTTCACATGAATCTTCTATTTCTTTTTTATTTTCATTTCCAATAAGATATGAATTTGATTGATAATTATCTTCATAATGATTAATTATTTGAATAAAATCATTTAATTCAGATTTTTCAATATTATATTCACATAATATAAAATTATTTGTAACTGGTTCATTTTTAGGTTTTAATTTTAAAAAATATACATCATCATTAATTTGATAAAAATTATTTTTTGTTTTTGTTTGATTATCACCAGTCTTTTTATTTTCTTTAATTTCATTATCTTTTGTTTTATTTGATGAATCACACTATTTTTTTTAGAAAATATAATTTTTTATTTTACATTTCCCATTTAATAATTAAAATTATTTATAATTTAAATAAATTATTTAAATTTTTTCCCAAATTTAATTTCCAAAATATAAAATATATAATCAACAAAAAAAATAAGATAAAAAAATATATTATTCATTTTCTTCATTATCATTAACTTCATTTTCCTTTTCATTCATTTGTTTTTCCATTAACTGTTTATACAACCCATTTAATTTAATTAATTCCAAATGATTCCCAATTTCTTTAATAATCCCTTTTTCAATAACAACAATTTTATCACAATTAATAATAGTACTCAATCTATGAGCAACAATAATAATAGTCATATCTTTATTTAAATTATTTAATTCTTGTTGTAACTCAAATTCACTTTTTGAATCCAATGCCGAAGTAGCTTCATCTAAAATTAATATTTTTGGTTTTTTAATTAAAGCTCTAGCAATTGCAATTCTTTGTTTTTGTCCTCCTGATAATTTACTTCCTTTTTCACCAACAATTGTATTAATTCCATTTGGAAAATAATTTTTATTATAAACAAAATCTGCTTTACTCATTAAAAGAGATTTTTTAACATCATTTTCATTATATTTATCTACTCCATATATTACATTTTCTAATATTGATTTATCTAATAATGCTGGTTCTTGACAAACATAACCTATTTGATTGTGAAAATTTCTTAAATTATATTCTTTTATATTTATTCCATCATATAAAATCTCACTTTTTGAATTATTGTTTATTTCATATAATCTTTCTAATAAATTTACTATTGTTGATTTACCACTTCCACTTAAACCAACTATTCCTATTTTTTCTCCTTTTTTTATTTTTAAATTAAAATTTTGAATAACTGGAACATCAATTTTAGAAGGATAATTAAAATTAACATTCTTTAATTCTATATTACCTTCTAATTCTTTTATTATTCCAGTATCTTTTTCTTCTTCAAATGCTTTACAATCAATTCTTGGTATATAATCCATAATTTTAAATAATCTCTCAGCACATAAAATTGATTTTGAAATTCTAATTTGAAAATTTCCAAATCTATTAAATGTAGTATATAAAATATATGAATAAATACCAAATGATGTTAAATCACCTTTTGTTATTCCTGAGTTTTGAAGCCAATAATATCCTAATTTAAATACAAATATTAATCCAATTACAAAAATTCCTCTTCCTATATTATCCATTATTTGAGTTTTAATTAATGTATTATATTCAATGTTAAACATTTCATCTAAACGATTTTCATATCTTTGTAATTCTTTTTTTTCAGTTGAGAAACTTTTTATTATTCTTATATTATTTATACTTTCTAAAACTATATTATGTGAATAACTTTGAAATGAATGTACTTTATTATAATCACTTTTACGGATTTTATTTGTTAATCTTTTTAAAATATATAATATTGGTATTAAAATTATTAAAAGAGAACTTAAACGAAAAGATACATAAAACATTGCAATTATTGAACCTAATAAATGAAAACATTCTTTTGTCATTTTTGTAAATTCTAATAAAAGAGAATTTTTTAATTCTGCAATATCCCCAGTTAAAATATCAAATAAATAACTTGTTTTATTATTATCATAAAATTCAATATCTTTTAATAAGAGTGATTTATAATATTCTTTTCTTATTTCTCTTACAAAACTCATAATAAATAAATTAGAAAAGATATGATCAAATGTAAATATTAAACTTGATATTGCACCTAGTGTTAAATATTTATTTGAATTTTTTATTATTTCTTCAAAATTGCCTGAAGCAATATTTGTTATTTTTCCAAATAAAATTGGATAAAGTAAATTTTCAATTGTTATTATTATTAATGTTATCATTGCAGGGATTAAATATTTTTTATGATGAAAAGATATTTTCCATAAACGAATCATATATTTATAATCATCTGGTGAAAATATTATTTTTGGAATAAAATTAAATTTTTCCATTATTTAAATAATAAATAAAAATAATAAATAAAAAAATAAAAAAAATATATAATTTTTTTATTATCTATATATATATAAAAGATTTAACATAAAAATAAAATAGAAATATAATTATTTAAAATTTTAATTCCCAATATTTCATTATTTACATTTGATTATTGATACAATTATTTTTAAATTTAAAAAAAATATTACTTATTTAATATTAAAGGACTTGGAGTTGGTGGAATAGTATTTATACTATTATTTGGGTTATTATCAACATCTTTAGTTTCTAATTTCTCATAATCATATTGTGGATTAATAAAATCTTTTTTCATTTTTTCTTGAATTCTCTTTAAATCAAAAATTGATTGAATTAATTTTTCTTCAGAAAGAACACTTTCTCTTTTTTCTTTTAAAGCTTCAATAAATTCATTTTTTTTAATTTTAATTTCATTACAACAATAAGAAAACCAATTAAATTTTTTTTTTCTTTTTTTCTTATTTTTATTTGGAAAATTTAAATATCTTGATAAATTATCAGAATTATTAACATCTGAATTAGTAATATAAAAATTTTTTTTTTTAACTAAAATTTTCCTAGAAACATTTCTAGAAACAGATAGAACTTGTTGTTCAAAACCATTATTTCCATTTTGACTATTAATATTTCCATTAAAATCTTTTTTATAACTAATTTTACTTCCATTAAAATTTGAATTATTTACTTTAACATTTGGTTTATTTCTAATATCATCTTTTTCTAATTCAAAATGAAAATCAACAATAGTTTGATAATTATGAAAAAAAAAAGAATTTAATAACCTAGCAATAATCATAACAATTTCAATAATACCATCAACTCCTCCTGCAATATCTTGTACTTTCTTATAAGCTCTATCATAAGTATCAATAGTATTTTGCATCCAAAAATTAAAAGAACCTAAAATATTATAATCATCATTAGTATGAGTAATTTTTTCATTATAATCAAAATTAAAAGAAATAGTATTTTTTAAATTATCAAAAAATAAACCATCATTAGTTCTTACAACAACAGGATGAAAATTTAAATGATTTAAAACATAAGAATCTTTATTTAATTCACTTGTAATTCTATGAATAGCATAATCAATAGGATGATGATATTTTTCAACATCAATACTATGATCAATAAAATAAATTTCATATCCAGTAATTCCTTTAATATAAACATCTTGTTGACTTTTGGTATAACAATTATTATTATTAATTAAAGTATGATTTTGACATCTTTGAAAATAAATTCCATATTCAAAATTATTACTTTGACTAGCACCATGAACTAAAGTAGGATAAATAAAGTCATTATCATCTTTATTTATAATAATATTTTTATCAACATCAAAATATTTAGAAATACAAAGAGAATTAGTTAAATTATCTTTTTGAGCATCAGTATAAGTTTCTTTAAAATCACCTAAATCACTTTCATCACAATATTCATAAATCCAATGTGAATATTTTGATATATCATTATCTTCAGTAAATACATTATCATTAATTGATACTCCAATAACATAAATTGCTTTTGTATCAATTCCAATTTCTCTATTATTACTATTATATAATGATACATAATGTAATATTGCACTTGAATTTAAAGGATAACTATCTATTTCTTCTATGAATTTTGTAAAATAAAATGAAGTTGGATGCTGTTTTGCTATTACATCTATTGATAAATATATTGTTATTCCTAATATACCTAAAAATACTATTATTGAAAGGATTCCTGATAATATTGATGAATGGGATTCTCTTCCACGATAAAATAATGTTATTTCTGGAGAAATAAAATCCAGTTTTTTTAACATTTTTTTTTGTGATTATTTTATTTTTTTTTTTGGGTTTTTATTTTTTGATAGATATTATTTGTTTTTTATTTTTTTTATGTTGGATTTATGGTTTAAGATTTTTAAAATTATTATTATTGACGTGAAATGAGATATTTTTTTTCAAATATAAAAATTTAATATTTTTTTTATATTATTTATTTATTTGATGAATATTAATTAAAACTATTTATAATTAAAGAATTTAACTTTTCAATTTTTTTTGTTATTTCTTCTTCTAAAATAAAAGTTTCTTTTACACACATAATATCAAAAATATATTTATATAATCTTATAAATACCATTTTTATTATATTAATTTCTTTTGATGATTCAAATAAATTATCTTGTTTAAAAATATTATTTTTTTGACATTCTTTTGCATAATCAATAACTTCTTTTCTCATTTTAATCATATCACAAAGTATAATTCCATAATTATTATAATTTTCTTTATAATTATCATCATCATCATCATTTTTATTATTATCAATAAGTGAATTTAATTTAAATTTATATAAAAAGTTTAAATTTACATCATCATTTTTTTCAATTTCAACAACCATACTTCCAATAAAAGAATTAAAATAAAACTGACTTAAATTACTAATAATATCATTATGAGATGATATAATAATAAATGAACTTTCAAAATTTTTATTAAATAAATCAAGTAAAGAAATTGCAATAGAAAAAACATCAATTGAATAAGTATTATCAAAAGGTTCATCAAGTAAAATTAGAGAATTATTTGAATGATTTTTTACCATTTTTTGAATATCAATAATTTGATTTATAAAAGAACCTTTATTATCAATTAAAGAATCATTTGAATCAAATTTACAATAAATAAATTTTCTCAAAGTAAAACAAAAATAATCACATGGAACAAATGAACCAATTTGAGATAAAATAATAATTAAAGCTAATTCTTTCATATAAGTTGTTTTTCCTGATGAATTTGGTCCCTTTAATAAAAGTAAATTAAAGTGATTTATTAAAAAATAATCATTTGGAATTAAAGGATTATTATTAATATCAATTAAATTTTCAGAAATATATTTTTCTAATAAAGGATGTCTACAATTACTTCCATAAATAAAATTAAATTCAATATTTTTATTAAAATTTTCATTTGATATAATTTTAGGTTTATTTAATTTTCCAAATGAAATTGCATAATCAGCAAAAGCACAAATTACATCTAAATTTGCAATATAATTACTTAATATATATAAATAATTAATATTTTTTTTTAAAATTGAAATTATATTTTCACAATTTTTAACTGAATTTTCAATTAAATCACATTTAATTTCTTTTATTCTTTGACTAAATGATATTAGAAAATTATTTGAACATGCATATCTTTTATTAATCTTTTTATATATTGTATATTCATTATTATCAAAATATTTTTCACTCATACTAATATAATATCCTTTATTTTCACTATAACATAATTTTATTGTTGGATCATTTGAACTTTGTTTTATTCTTTCAAATTCAGAATAAATTTGAGATAAAGTATCTAAATAAGTTTTTCTACTTACATCTAAAACATTATTTATTCCTTCTCTTATTAAAAAAAATATAAAATCATTTTTTTGAAATAATTTATTATTTTTGTCCTTATCATCAAAAGCAAATTGAAATGAATAATCATTAATATATTTATCTATATATATACTCATATCTTTAAATATATTATTATCAAAAAAATTTATTATTTCCTTTAACATTATACATTCATTATTATTTTGAATATTTTCATTATTATTATAAAAATAATTTTTTAAATTTTCATTAAATATAGGAAGTAATTGAAGACAATTTTTAATTCCTTGAATTGCTTCTAAAATACTTTTTAAAACATTATTTGTACTTTCAATATTATTAATTTTATGCATTAATTTAGAAATATTAATTTCCAATTCTCTAAAAAGAGAAATATTTTCTTTAATATATAATAATAAATTATTATTTTTAACTAATTCACTAACACAATCACTTCTCTTTTTAATATCTTTTTCCAAAGCAAAAGGTTGAAGAATATTACTTCTTAATAATCTACTTCCACTAATAGTTTTACATTTAAATAAAGAATATAAAGAACCATAAATTTTTTTATCTTTTTTATTCATTAATAATTCCAAATCAATAGTAGAATTAAAAGAAATATTTAAATGATTTTCTAAATAATGATAATGAATATAATAAGAATCAATTGATATATAATCAGGATTATTTTCCAAATACTTAATTAAACCACTTAAAGAAGCTAAACAAACATATTTAGTAGAAATTTCATTAATAGATAAATCTTTAATAACAGAAATTGAATAAATATTTTTTCCAAAATCTTCATTAAAATTTTTCCTAGGTTGAAATCCAATATAAATTTTAGGAAACATATTTTTAATAATTAAATGTAAAGAAGAATTTTCTCCTTTTTGATTCATTACAATTTCTAAAGGTCTCCAATAATTAATCATAGTAATAGTATCAACATAAGCTTCATTATCAATAAATTGAGTAATGAAAAATTCAGTTGTTCTAAAATTAAAAGCAGTAATTCCAACTTCACGAGCATAATTTTCTATTATTGATATTGTATATTCTTGACTATTATATTTACTTTGTTTTAATGCTGTTGTTGTTATGTGTCCTAAACGAGAATTTTTTAATGAAGAATTTTTGTTGCTTGATGCTATTAAATTTGATTTTTGATTTTGGTTTTTAATTGAATTTTTAGCATTTGATGATAATGATATATTTAATGAAGTTTGATTATTTGAAAAATTATTTCTTGATGATGTGTTTGATGATGAAAATATATTTATTTTTGATGTTGTGTTTATGATGTTTTGATTTGAAGATTTTTTACTTAATGTATTTGTTTTGTTTAATGAACTAATAATTGATGATTTTTTTGTTTGATATTTTTTATTTGTTATATTTTGAATATTTGAAAAATTATATAATGTATTTGAAGAATTTGATATTGAATTATAATTAAATCGTGACTCAATATTTGATGTTATAGACATTTTTCACTTAAGAAAAAAAATATTATTTTCAAATTTAAATAATAAAAAAAAACCCAAAATAATAAAAAAAAAGAAAATTAAAAAATTAACCAAAATTATACATTAAAAAAAAAATGTTAACAAATTTAAATCTAGAAGAACCATCATCAAATAAAAGACCACGTCAATTAAACAAAGTAAAAAACCGTTTACTAATCCTATCTCCTCCAGTAGAAGAAGGATTAGAACGTGAAGCATGTAAAGCAGACTTCGAAGCATTAGAAGACAAAAACATAGGAAAAGGAGGATTTGGTTGTGTATGGAAAGTACGTCATAAAGAAACAAAAAAGGTATATGCAATAAAAGTAATAAATAAAGAATCAATAATAAAACAAAAATTAATAGAACAAACAAATCGTGAAATTCAAATAATGTATAAATTATATCATCCACATATAATAAAATTATCAAATCATTTTGAAGATGATGAAGATTTTTGTTTAATAATGCAATATGCTTCAAAAGGTCAATTATATTCACAAATAAAAAGATTAAAAAGACTTGATCAGAAACAAGCAGCTCAATATATGAGAGAAATAATATCAGCTGTTAAATATCTTCATACTAGAAATCCTCCTATTATTCATAGAGATATTAAACCTGAAAATGTTTTATTAGATAATGATGGTAGATGTAAATTAGCTGATTTCGGTTGGAGTAATTTTGAAGAAAGTAATAAACAAAGAGAAACTTATTGTGGTACTCCTGAATATTTAGCTCCTGAAATGATTAATAAAAGTGGTCATGATGAAAGAGTTGATATATGGTCACTTGGAGTTTTATTATTTGAAATGTTAACTGGGAAAACTCCTTTTAATTTTAAAGGAGATAGAAATCAATTATATAATTCTATTAAGAATTTAAGGATTGTTTGGACTGATGATTTTCCTCCTTTAGCTAAAGATTTAATATCTAAAATTTTAAGATTAAATCCTGATGATAGATTAACTATTGATCAGATTATTTCTCATCAATGGTTTAAAGAAATACCTGAAATTAGACCAATATTAAAAGAGTATAATTATACTGAAATAGAAAAATTAAATTCACATTTAATTCATTCAATTCCTGAAGATGAGAAAAAAAATGAAGTTAAAGTAAATTTAAATGAGAAAAATGCTAAAAATGTTAATATGAATGGTAATATTAAAGTTAATAATAAAAATATAAATGGAAATAATTATAATAATAAAAAGGAGGATAATAAAGATACTGTTGTAAGTGATTTGAGTAATTCGATTAGTTTAAAATCATCAAGAATTGTTTCTGAAAAAAATCAAATTAGAATTGATAGGATTCAATATGAAAAAGACCAAAGAGAATTGAATTTATTAAGAGAAGAAAATGAAAAAAAAGATAAAATTATATCTGAATTAAGACAAAAAATGGAAAAAAATGTAAATGAAATTTCCTCTTTTAAAATTAAAGATAGAGATAGAGAAAATGTAGTTTTAGAACTTGATGAAAAATCTAATAAGTTATTAAAAATTGAAGGTGAGTTAAAATTAATGAAAGTTGATTATGATAGAATAAATAAAGAATATAGTAATTTAAAAAAAAAATATGAAGAAATAATTCAATTAAATACTGATTTAGAAAATGAAAATAGGAATTTAGAAAATAAATTATCAACAACTATTCAAGCTAAAAATGAAGAAATTACATATTTACAACAAAAAGTTCAAAAAAAAGAAGATGATTATGTAAATGATGATACTTTAAATGACCCAAATAAAATATTAAAAATAACATCTGATAATATTTCTGAATTAATTCAATTAGTTAATTCAAAATTTGAAAATATTAAAGTTAAATTATTAAATCAAGATAAAGAAGAAATTGAATTTAGAACACAATTATCAAATAAAGTAGAACAAAAAATAAAAAATATAATAAATGATTTTCAAAGTATTCAAGAACAAATTTCAAATGAAGAAAATTCTCTTATTAAAAGACAAATGGAAGAAATGATTAAATCAAATGAAGAAAATATGAAAAAAATGGAATGGTATAAAAAACAACATGCAGATTTAATTCAATATAAAAATAAATATAGTTTATTAAATACTAAAAATGAACAATTATCTGAAGAAATAAAATCATTAGAAAAAAAAAAAGATGTAAGTGAAGAGAAATATAAATATGTTAATAATTTAATCATTATTCAAAATGAAAAAATTGAAAAGTTAAAAAATGCAAGAAATATTTATAAAAATGCTTTTTGTGAAGGAGAAAAACTTTATAATACTCATGTGAAAGGTAAAAAATTAAGAGATTTAATTAATTTTAACAATAATTTTGAAGAAGCTTAAAATATTTTATTTATAAATGAAAAATATAATATTTTATATAAAATAAAAAAAGTAAAATTAAATAAATTACATTTAAAAAAATATTTTTTGATATCCCTTTCTAAAATTTTTTTAAATATAAAATAATAATTTTATTATTAAATAAACCATTTAAAATTTCAAATAAAAGTTTTATTTAACTTTAGGAAAAAGCATTTTTTTAATTTCTGGTAAATGTTGTTCTTTACAAAGCATTAATCTATCTTGTAAACCATTTGCCAAAATAATAGTTTTATCACTATTCATTAATTTAACTCCACCATATTCACTATCATAATATTCATTATCAATAATTAATTTACAATTATAATCTCTTGAAGTTTCTTTTTTCATAAATTCAGAATAATTTTTTTCACATTCTTTTAAAATTGATTTAACATATTTTTCATCTTCTTTTCTTATTTGAATATAACAAGTTGATTCAAGTAGTTTTACCATGCTTTCAATTATTAATTGTTTTAATAAACTTTGATATTCTTTATTATTTGGATTTGCAAATTCTTTTAATTTTTCTAAAGTATCTTCTATTATTTTATTTACTAAATCATTTTTTTTTTTCATTTTTTCTAAATTTGACTGATTTTTTGCTGTTGATACTTCTATTTTATTTTCTGTATATTGTCCATCATATTGTTTTTTGTATTTTAAATCTATTTTTTTTTTCTCTTCATTCATTATTTTTTCTCTCATTTCTGTTAATGCTCTTTTATTTGATATTTTTATTTCTAATATTTTATCAAATGTATTTTTCCAAATTGAACGAACAATTTTTGAGTTTTCAAATGCTACATTGTCATTCATTTTTTTTTATATATAAATTATATATTAAAAGGAAATTTATTTTGTTTAATTTTATTTAATATTATTTATTTATTTTGATGTAAATGTAAATTAATTTTGTCAATTTATTATTTTGTAATTATTAAAAAAAAAAGAAATGAAAAAATATATTAAAAATAAGTAAATTTAATCAAAAATTAAAAGATATGAAAAAAATTTTTTTACTTTTATAATGTGTTAATTTTTTATTATTATTTAATTTTCATCATTTTGATTTTGATTTTCATTTTCATTTTCATTATAATCATAGTTTCCTGCATTTTGTTGCATTAAAGCATTCTTTTCTGGATCATTTTCTTCATTTTCCATATAATTCATATTTTCATTTTCATTATTTTCATCATAATTATTTTCATTATTTTCATCATAATTATTTTCATTTTCATTATTATCATTATCATTATTTTCATTTTCATTATTATCATTATCATTATTTTCATTTTCATTATTTTCATTATCAACATCAAAATTATTTTCTTCTTCATTTTCATTATTGTTATTTTGTAAAACTCCTTTATTAATCAAATCCATTTTTTCAATACTTTGTTTTAAATTTTTATCTTTAATATCTCCTAATTTTTTTTTTTGATTATCTTCTTCTACTTCTTCTTCTTCTTCGTCTTTTTTAAATTCATTTTCATTTTCATTTTCATTTTCATTTTCAATATTTTGATTATCTTCATCTTGTTTTTTATCCATTGAATTAATCATATCTTTTTCTTTGGCACTCACATCATTAGAAGGAATATTTTTGTCTTCTTCTTCTACTTCTTCATATTCTTTTTTTTCTTCTTCTTCATTTTCTTTTTCTTCATTTTGAATATTTTCATATTGTAATTTTTCCTTTTCTTTTCTTTCTTTAACAATATTATATAAATAATAAGAATTAGAATCTAATCCTAAAGGAATTTTATAATTTAAAGTAATATCTAAAACTTGTTCTAATTTATCATAAATTTGACCCATTTTTTCATCTAATTCATATCTTACTCTAAATGCTAAAATATCAGTTGATTGAATTTCTAATTCTTCTTCTTTTTCTCCTAAAGTTTTAAAATATTCATTAAAATCTTCTGCTGACATTCCTCTTCTTTGTTTAGTATATTTCATATAAATTTCTGTTAATATTTTTTCTATATCATCATTTGTTCCATTTGTATTTTGAATATAATTTGCTAAAATTAAATCTGCATTATTATTTTCTTCATTATTTTGATTTATATCATTTATACAATTTTTATATATTTCATATATCTTATCATATTTTTTTTGAATTATTTTATGTCTTTCATCAATATTTTTTCTTTTTATATTATTATTTTTTATTTCATTTCTTTTACAAAAATCTCTTGTTGATTTTATATTTGATAAAACTTCACTTTGTAAAGTTATTGCATATAATTTTACACTTTCAATTAAATTTTCAATATCAACTTGAGTTACTCTATGATTTTCATGTTCTTTATTAATTCTACATGAATTACATATGAATTCTTTACAATTTCTACAATAATTTCCAATTAAATCATTTTTACAAGAACATATAAAAACTCCTTTTGATTGTGATAATGATAATTTATTTATTTGATTTTTTTTTTCTTCTTCATATTTTAATGTTCTTTCTTTTTGTTGTGGGGCATATGTTAATATTTTTATATAAATTTGGTTTTTTCTTTTAAAAAAATCCCCAATTACACTTTGTTCATATGGTGTTATATCTTTATGTTGATATATTAATCTTATTTCTGAATTTATTGGGTAAAATAAATTTTTTGCTAGTTCTTTTATGTATTTTATTGTTTTATATGGAGGAATATCTGTAGTTACTTTTCTTCCTTGATATTCTAAATTAGTTGTTATTTTCTGTCTTAAATAACTTGTCATTTTTGTTTTTATTAATTATTGTAACTGTAATTATTAATAAAAATATATAAAAGTTTTAATTTGATTAAAATGATAATATATTTAAATTTTTATTTATTTTTTGGAAAAAATTAATTAAACCTTTTTTAAAAACTTTCTTTAAATTATAAAATTCAAAGAATATTAATAAAAAAAAATTAATAATAAAAAAATATTTATTTACTTTTTAAAAATTTAGGAGCTTTACTCATAATATCACAATTTTTATCCATTTTATTAAAAATATTAGTCATTTCAGTAACATTATCAAGATTAAAATTAGAAAGATCTAAAAATGCTATAGAACTACATTCAGCAAACATTTCATTCATAATTCTAACATTATTTGTATAAAAATTAGACAAATCAAGAGATTTTAAGCCAGTACATCGAAAAAACATATGATTCATAATTTCAACTTTTTCAGTTTTAAAATTAGACAAATCTAATTTCTTAATTTTTTTGCAATAACAAAACATATAACTCATATCAATAACATTTTCAGTATTTAATTTACTTAAATCAATATTTTCTAAAGAAATGCAATTAAAAAATAATCCACTCATATTAGTAACATTAGAAGTATCAAAATGTGTAATATTTAAATTAGATAAACTTCTACATTCATAAAACATATCTTTCATATTAGTAACTCTTGAAGTATCAAAATTTGAAATATTTAAATCTTTTAATTGACTACACATATAAAATAATCTACTCATATCTGTTACACTTGTTGTATTAAAATTACTTAAATCAATTGAAACTAAAGAACAACAATATGAAAATAATCCACTCATATTTGAAATATAACTTGTATCAAAATCTTTTAAATTTATTGTTTTCATTAATGTACATGAACAAAACATATAATTTATATTTCTTAATGGATTCAGACAATTAATTTTAATTTTATATTTTGCTGCTTTTTCGAATTTATATTTAAAACAAAAGTCTATTTTATTATTATTTATTAATATTTCTACATTTTCCTTTAAATCCTTTCCATTATCAATTCCTTCAAAGTTAGTTTGAACTTTTTCAGTTTGTTCAAAACAATTTAATAATTGTACAAAATTTTCTAAAGATTTTTTTAAAATAACATATTCACAAAGAATAAAATTTGAATTATTATTATTGTTAACTTCTTTATTATTTATTAGATTAAAAATATTAAATTTTGTGTCTTGTGAATTATTTTCTTTTGGAGAATTACCTATTTTGTTATCTGATGAATTAGATTTATCAAAAGTATTTTTTTTTTTTATTGCTTGACACTAAAATTTTAGATTTATTCTTACCATCCCCATTTATTAAAATATATAAAATATATATAATATTTTAGATAATTATTAAATTTGAAATAATAAAATTTGGTTTTTTCATTTTTCAATCCAATTTTATTTTTATTTATAACTTAAAAATAATAACATAACTTAAATATAGTTTTTATTAAAATATTATTTAATTTAATTTTTAATAGTCTTAATTAATATAATAATATA
>JAEEGK010010477.1_pt1 | contig 21381 bp, 10 predicted proteins | sample 8958771 | NCBI WGS metagenome assembly JAEEGK01 (sample SAMN16246547, study PRJNA631951) | gut metagenome | biome: gut microbiome; feature: rumen; material: SC-attached | host: Bos | place: Iran: Karaj | collected 2018-10 | reverse complement strand
ACGATCTTGATATCTCGACATTATCAAAATGTTGTTGAAAATCATTTTTATCTTTAAACATTAATTTATTTTCACGAATTAATAATTGATTTTCACTATTTTTGGAAATACTTTTTCTTTCTAAATTACTATTAGAATCATTTAAAAAAGTAAAAATTGTATCATTTCTTTTAAAATTTCTTTTAGGAATTAAATAAGACATTTTTCTTGAATATCTTACTTGAATTCTTTTCTTTTTATTTATTTGAGACATATAAAAAGTTATTATTTTTTGATCATATTTTAATTCTTCTAAATCTTCTTTTGGAAATTTTTCTATTAGTTTAGTTTGGTTTTTTACACTCATTAAATAACATTTAATTTTAAAATTTTCATTTAATAAATTAATTGTTCTTAAAGTATGATATTTTAATCTTTGAATATCACTTTTTAAATTAGCTATTTTTACTTTTAATAATTCATTTGTTTCAAATTCAATTAATAAATCAGAAAATAATTTTTTTTCATAATTATCATAAGTTTCACAATATGAATCAAATAAATTTTTATTATATTTCACATTTACAATATTTTTATCATAATTTTCAATTTTACTTTGTAAATCTAATTTATAATTATTATTTAATTCTTGTCTAAAAGATAAAAGATATTTTCCTTTTATTTCTAATTTAATTTTATCTTTAAATTCACCTAAATTTTCAGCTCTTATTTTAGGTAAATATGAATAAAAATTATTGTTTTGTTTTTTATTTTCTAATAATTCCTCATATTTTTCAAAAGTATCTCTTCTTGTTAAAGTTCTATTATTTATATTATTAATTGAATTCTCTCTTATATAAATTTTATTATAAGTTAAATTTATTTTTGTTTTTGATAATGAATTACTTATTGATGTATTATTTGAATTAAAATTTAAATTTAATCTTATTGGGACATTCCTTTTTGAACTTTTTGGATTTTTAATTAAATAAGGACTTATTAATTTATATTTTGCTTTTTCTTCTGGAATTTTTTTTTTATATTTTTTATTGTTTAAAAATTTTTCTCTAAGACAATCTTTGTGAAAATTTTTAATCAACTTTACATTTACTTTTGGTTTATGTTTAAAAAAATTATTTGTTATTGTTTTAAAAGGATTTGAAGTTTCTGTTGATAAAGTAGTTGATAATATCATTTTATTATTGGATCCAATATTCTTAAGTTCAATATTATCATAAAAATAATCATTAGAATTTTCAGAATCACTTCCAATTTTTTTTTTCCCAGTTTTTTCCATTATTATTAAATAAAAACAATAATCTCCAAAAAAAAAATAATAATGAAAAAAAATAAAAAAAATCTTAAAAAAAAATTATAAATTTCCAAAAAAATGGCAGGTCGTTTAGGTCGTATCTACGGAACAGAAGAAGATAAGTAAGTTTTCAAAATTATACATATATAACCAATCCTCCATAATATAAAAAATGGTAAAAAAACCAAAAAAAATAAAAAAAAATAAAAAGAGTAAACTGCAATTTCTATTTTAAAATAGGAGCATGTCGTCACGGTGACAAATGTAATCGTATCCACAACAAGCCTACAATATCTCAAACCCTTTTATTTAAGAACTTATACCAGAATCCTCCTACAGCAATAGCAATAGCATCGGGTAACAAAGTAAGTAATGAAGCACTTCATGAAGCAGTAAAACATTTTGAGACTTTCTACGAGGATATTTTTCTAGAATTAATGAAGCATGGTCAATTAGTTGAATTGAATGTATGTGATAATTTAGGTGATCATTTAATTGGGAATGTTTATGCTAAATTTAAAACTGAAAGCGAAGCTGAAAAAGCTTTAAAAGCACTTAATGGTAAATATTATAATGATAAACAAGTTCAATGTGAATATTCTCCAGTTACAAATTTTAAAGAATGTAGATGTAGACAATATGAAGAAGGCTCTTGTGGAAGAGGAGGTTTCTGTAATTTCCTTCATTTAAAATATGTTTCTAAAAAATTTCAAAAAAGTCTCTTTGATCAAATGTACGCCGAACATCCTGAATATGAAAAAAGAAGAAGCAGTGAAAGAAAAAGAAAAAGACATAGAAGAAGTGATAGTGAAAGTAGCTTAGATAGCTTTGATTCTTTTAAAAGAAGAAAAATTATTGAACAATGGAATAGAAGATGGGAAAGTCAAAAAATGAAAGATAGAGAAAGAAGAAGGAGAAGTAATAGTCAGGAAAGGAGAAGAAGTTTTGAAAGGAAATTAAGTGAGGATAGAAATAATTATATATGAAGTAAATTTTTTTATTTTTATATTTGTTTATTTTAAAAAATTATTATTTTTTTTAATTATTATATAAGGAGTTTGATACTATAAAAGAAAAATACGATGTTAAGACATCTTCTATTACATTTTGACTTGTTGGATCTATTTTTTCTAATTGGAATATGTCATGTGCTCCTTCTATTATTATTAATTTTCTTTTTGGATCATTTTTTAATAAATCATCAAAATCATAATTTATTTTTTTTCTACTTGTATATGAAGTCATTGAATTTTTACTCATCATACTTATATTTTTATCAAAGAATAAAGGAGGTAATTGTTTTTTTTTTTGATTAGTAACAGTATAACTTTTAATTTTATTTTGGAATAATAAATTTAAATTGTTAATACTAATGAAACTATCTTGATTAGAATGGACACAAATAATTTTAGTTTTCATATTTTTAAAATTAATAGTAGAATTAAAAAAATAACCTTTAGTGATTTGTTTATAACCTTCTAAAGTAATTTTATTAGTTTCTTCACTTTCAGATTCTTCTTCTTCTTCATCATCGCTGAAATTATGAGAAATATTTAAAACAAATTTTTTATTTTTATTACTTTTACTACTAAGACTATCACTCTCTAAATTACTTCTAAAACTTTTATTGCTTTTACTTTTATTACTTTTATTTTTACTACTATTAATAGAAATGTGATCATCATTATTATTATCCATTAAACATTTTGGATTAATAATAACACTTTTAATGAAAAATTCAATATTTTTTGGATTTTTAGTTTTACTAATATTTTTTAATACTTCAACCATACTTTGATTTAAGAAAGAATCATTTTGACAATAACCATTAAAGATTATAACTGAATGAATAAAATCCCAATATTTTTCATATATTGATGTATAAGTCAAAGCCACATTTCCTCCATTTCCAAAACCAATTAAAATTAAAGAATAGCTTTGATCGAATAATTTTCTATTAAATAAAAAATATAAAAATCTATCTAAAAATTCAGAATAAAACATATTATTTAAAATATTCTTTTTTGAAAACATTGTTGAACTTTGACCAGGAAAATTAAATAAAACTAATTTAGCATCTTTTAAATCTTTAGAACAATTTTTCATAGCTTCAGCAACTGAAGTTTTATATTTTTCATAAGAATCGAAAAAATCATTTAAAACAACAATAATAAATTTACTACTTTTTTCTTCAGTTAATAAAGTAATACTTCTTCTTTTACTTCCTTTTTTTTTTTCACCTCCAACTTTTAAATTAACAATATCATAAGGAACAGCAGTATTTGAATCATAAACAAAAATAGAAGAATCTTTTAAAAATTTTGTATTTTCAAATTTTCCTAATTTTATATAATCTTCACTTGAAATATTTTGTGTTAAAAGTAAAGGATTTTCACTTATTGGAATATTACCTTCATTAAATTTTGGTAATGGTGATGTTATATAATAATAAGGAACTGTATTTTTATATTCATCAGAACTTTTATTATAAAATAAAGATGATATAATTATTTTCTTTTTATTTTTTTCTTTTTTTAAATTTTTTTTCTTTTCTTTTTCCTCTTGTGAAATTTGAGGAATATTAATATTATATTCATTTTCTTCTTCAATACTTTCTGTATTTTGTAAATATTTAAATTTTGCAGGAGTAAATTGAACAAATTTTTCTAATTTTGCTTCTTTTTCTTTTTTCAATTCAAATATTGATTTTCTCTTTGATGATACCATTACACTATATCTTTGTTTTACTTTTGAAAAATCAATTCCTGATTTTTTACTTGATGGAATTATATTTCTATTAAATGTATTTAAAGTTTTTCTTTGTTTTAAAAAATTAATATTTGCATTTTTTGTTGTGTTTGATCTTATTAATGGTTTTTTTTTTGTATCTGAACTTTGACTTTTTTTATCTTCTATATTATTATCTAAATGTAAATCACTTTTTATTTTATCAATACTTTTCTGAGCACTTAAATTAATATTATTATTATCTTCTTCTTCATACATTTCATTTCTTTCTTCATGGAAAATATGAATTTTATTTCCTATAAAAGGTTTTTCATTAATAGTTTTTAATTTTTTTATTTGTCTTTCAACTTCTTCATTTTCAGAATCACTTTTTTTTTCTTCTTCTTCTTTTTCTTTTAATAAATTTCTATAATTTAAGAATAAATCATTATCAACTTGATTCATTTCTCTTTGAATATTATCTTGTATTTCATATTGATTTTTATCACGAGCTAAATTATCATAAATATCATTTTGTAAAGCAGGATTAGTTTCTAATATTTTAGTTAAAATATCTATTTTAGGATTATAAATATGTGAATTAATTCCCATATGCATTCTTAAAGCTTTCATTGATATTTGTTGTTCTATTTTTGGTTTTGGAATATCTAATCTTTTATATAAAGTATCTGGCTCAGTGTCTAATTCATTAAATAATAATCCAAAAAATTTATTTTTTGTTTTTTCTGCTACTAAATTTAATTTTAATAATCTTAAATTTACATTCATTTTATATGAAAATTCATTATTTAATTCTTCTTTTCTTGTATATGTATTCTTTATTTTTCCTTTATCTTTTCTTTTGTTTTTTTCTATTTCTTCTAATCTATCTCTTAATATTTTTTCTTGTAATATTTTCTTTAATGACATTTCACCTACTTTTTCTTGGAATAATAAATTATCTTCAAAATTTAATTTATTATCATCAAAACTTGAAGTTTTTAAATTTTCTCCTTTTAATAATATATCTCTTGCTTTAGTTAATGATTTAAATTGAGATGTACATTCATCTATATTTGATATAAAATTTTTTATTATATTATATATTTTATAACAATTTTCACATATTCCTTTTTCATCATACATATAATCATAATTTATATGTTGAAATTTATTAGGAGTTGGAGTATATAAAATTATTGTTTTCTGATGTTGCTTTTTTTTATTTTCAAAATATTGTTTTATTAATACTGGATCTTGTATTTTCTCTATTTCATCATCGGGATCATTCACATCAGTTTCTTTACCTTTCATTTTTTCTTCATTTCTTTTCTTTAATTCTTTCTCTTTTCTTTGATTTATTATTTTTTCTATTTCTTTATCTTTATCAAAATTCTTAGGAAAAATTGAATATGCTTTTAAAACTATATTTACTAATTGAGGATTGTCATATACTTTTTTTATTTGATATAAAGGCAAACAATAAGGTAATTTTTTGTTTTTATCTCTATTTGTGAATTTATTTTCTTCTGGAATGTTATATTCTGGTAATTTGGAATTTTGTTTTATTCCTTTAAAAGTTTGAGGAATTATATATTCACAAAATTCACCATAACATATTGATTCTTTTACTTTATTATAATATAAAATTGGTTTTGGATTTGAAGTAATTGATTCTGCGATTGATATTTCTAATTTATCTCTTTGTGTTTTATCTCTTTGAGTTTTATCATTATCATTTTCCTTTTCTTTTAAATCTTTCTTTTTTTTCATTTAATTAAAATTAATATAAAAAATTATAACTTAATTAAAAAAGAAAAAATTTTGAAATAAATTAAAAAAAAAGAAAAATATATTTATAAAACATGTCAACATACAATCAATTATATCAATTAAATGAAAGAGAAATAGATAACATGGATCAAAATAATAATTATGACATTTCAAACAATAATTATAATTTTCATCAAAATTCATTAATGAATGAAATAAACAAATTAAAAAAAGTAAAAGAAAGAGTTGCAGCTTTAGAAGAAAGTGGTTTAAAAATAAATAAATTAGAAGAAAATATAAAAAATAATGAAGAAAAAATTGATCAAGTAAATAAAGCAATGAGTGAATTAAAATTAAAAAATGAAGATCATACAAAAAGTTTTATTTCTCAATCAATGGAATTTGAAAAATTACAACAAGAAAATATAACTTTAAAAGCAGATACATTAATTTATAGAGAAGATATTTCTCATTTAAGTGAAGTTAATAAAAAATTAGAAAATGAATTAGAAAATTGTAGAAAAAAAATATTAGAATTAATTAATAATAATGATTCTTATGAAAAAGAACTTTTAAATAAAAATTTACAAGTTAATCAATTAACTGAAGCGATTAGTAGATTAAGATTATTTGATAATCCTGAAGTAGATTTTACTATTGAAAATAGGAAAAATAAAGAACAAAAAATTCAAGAATTAATTTTTAATAATAAAAACTTAAATGATGATAATATTAAATTAATAACTGAAAATAAACTTTTAAATGAAAAATTAATGAGTGTTGTGAAAGATAAAGAAGATTTATGTAAAGAATTAAATTTTTGTAAACAAAGAGAAAATGAACAAATTAATTTATTAGAAGAAAAAATACAAAATTTAGAAAATCAATTAAATTCTATTTCTAAAGAAAATATTTCTTTAAGAATGAATGATGAAAAGTATTTAAGAGAAATTGATATTGTGAAAAAAGAAAAAGAAAATTTTGCTAATAAATTAACTAAAAAAAAAGAACAATTAACTCAACTTCAAAATAAATATAATATTTTAGAAGAAAAATGTAGACAATTAGAATTTGAAAAACAATTAAAACAAAATGAAGTTAAAGAAACTGTTCAAAAAGATAATAATAAAAAAGAAATATTTAATGATTTATATAATAAAATTCAATTATTTAAATCTCAAGTTCAAAATAAAAGATTAATGAGTCCTTCAAAAAAGTAAATTTGAAAAAAAAAAAAAGATATTATTTAATATTTAAAATTATTTTTTTTTTTTAAAAAATTTCTTTAAATAAATGTCATATGATTATTCTGATTTTTCAAATTATTCTTTAAAAGACACAATAGGAGAAGGAAATTTTGGAAAAGTCAAATTAGGAATTTTTAAACCAACAGGAGAAGAATTTGCAATAAAGATATTAAATAAAAAAGAATATAAACAAAAAAAGAAAAAATCAATAATAAATGAGAATGAGATAATAAAACAATTTAATCATATTAATGTAATATATGTATATCAAATAATAGAAACAGAAGAAAATTTTTATATAATAATGGAATATTGTTCAAAAGGAGAATTATTTGATTATATAGTAGAACATAAAAAATTATCAGAAGATGAATCTTCAATTTTTTTTTATCAATTAATAAATGGTTTAGAATATATTCATTCACATAATGTATGTCATAGAGATTTAAAGCCTGAAAATTTATTATTAAATAAAAATAAAATATTAAAAATAATAGATTTCGGTTTATCGCATATTTCAAAAAAGGGAAGTTTATTAAAAACTAAATGTGGAAGTCCTTCTTATGCTTCTCCTGAAATTATTAATAAACAATTTTATGATGGTTTTAAAAGTGATATTTGGTGTTGTGGTATTATATTATATGCTATGTTATGTGGTTATTTACCTTTTGAAGGCGATAGTAATGATATTTTATTTAAAAATATTTTAATATGTAAACCAGAGTTTCCTAATTTTATTTCTGAAAATACTAAAAAACTTATTATGAAAATTTTAACTGTTAATCCTGATGACAGAATTACTATTCATAATATTAAAAAAAATGATTTTTATTTAAAAGGAAAAAAATTATGTAATATTGATTATTATATGGTTGAAAAAAATATTATTCAAAATAGAATTATTAATAAGAATCAAGAAGTTAAAAATAAAATTAAGAAATTAAAAGTTTTTAATAAAGATAAAGAAGCTAATGCTTTTAGAAAAAAATTAATTAATTTAGTAGCTGATTTTAATATTAAATTTAAAGAAAAGAAAAAAAATCATCCTAGTATATTACAAACTGATTTTATTTCAAAACATATGAATAAATTTAATTATATTAAGAATAATAATAGTAATATTAGTGAATCAAAAAATAAAAAAAAATTTTCTTTATCTCCATATTCAATAGAAAAAAAAGATGTAAAAACATTAAAAAGAGGAGGATTAAAATTATCACCAAAATATTCTTTTAAAGATTTAATAGAATCAAAAAAGCAAAAGAAAAATATTCCTTATATAACAAGTAGAAATAATATATATAATAATATAAATATGAATATTAATCATTTTTACTTTAATGGATTTACTAAAAGTTCAAAAGGAAATTATGGTTCAATTGTAGGAAAAATATATTTATCAAAGAAAAAAAGAGGAGAAAATTCACCTTCTGACTTTTCAATAAGTAATAATTATGATACTGTTATAAAAAAAAATTATAATGTTATTATGAATAATATGACAAATTTTCAAAATAAACATAATAAACAAAATAGTGAAACTATAAGTGGCTTTATTAATATTAGTAATTATACTAATCCAAATCTTTCTAATTTTCATAATAGGTCTATTTCTAGAGAAGAAAAAATTATTTCAAGAAGTTCTAAAAGAAACAATTATTTACCTGTTTTAAAACATCATTTTTTATAATTCTTTTATTCTTCTTTAATATATAAATATTTTTTGTGTTGTGTAAAAAATAATTTTTTTATTAGAAATAATAAATTAATTGTATATATTAGTTATTTAAAAAGTATTCAATTTTTTTTTTTAATTCTTATATTAAAAGCATATTTTTTAATATTATAAATATAAATATATTTATTTATTATTCATATAACCCATATTAAAATGAATTTTTTCTATAAGACTCTATTTAAAATGATATATCATTTTAAGACTCTAACTTTTTTACTTTAAATAAAAGATAATTTTTATTAATATCTTTAATTTCTTTTTGGTCTTTTACAAATTTAAATTTTTTTTTATTGTATCCAATAAATTCAATGAATTGCTTTTTTCCTATTTTTTCAACTTCTTTAATATAATTTGGATTTTCTGTTTCATACATTATTTCTAAATTATCTTTAAATGTTAAAGTATTTTCACTTATACCATAATTCTCTTCTAAATAAGTTCGATTTGTACATAGAAATATTTTTTTATAAAAAGAAATATATGATAATTCAAATAACTCTTTCATTTGCAGTTTTAATGAACATAATTTTTCAACCATTTTTTTATTTTTATCTTTGTCTTGTTTATATTTTGGACTTATCTTGTTCGACAAAAATTCTTTCAAAGTTATATTTGAAAGACTCACATTATATTTTTTTGTGACATTTTGAGTTATTTTTCCTGAAATTTTTCTCAAACGATATCTTTGAAATCCGTCATATAAAAATTTAATATAATTATTTGCAAATTTGACTATAAAATTATGATACATTACTTTTATTTTTCTTAATATGTTATCAAAACTCATTTTTGAATGAATTGATATAATTTTATTCTTTTGTTCTGTTTTTTTATATCTTCCACTTTTGTTAATTTTAATTTTTTTTGGGGATTTTTCTTTTAAAATATTTGTGCTATTATTTAAAATTGATGTTTTTAAAAAATTTAATTTTTCTTGAATTACATTATAACTTTGGATTAAAACATAATTTATTTGTGATTTGAGCAAATCTTCTTCATTGTTAAAATGATATATTTCCATTTGATATAAAGATATAATATTAATTAAAAACTATATTATATTATACTTTGGTTATAAAAAATAAAAAAAATAAAAATTAAAAATGACATTTTGATGTGAAGAAATAAAATATTAGATTTATGCTACTTTGATATTTTAATGTCATTTTTATTTCATCCTATAATTTTAAGATTTTATAAAATATATTATATATTTTTATTTGATTTCAATAATTAATTTTAAATAATTTATGCCTTGAAATTTCATTATTTACTGCATTTGCTTTTTTTATTAATAATTTAAATGATTATACTAAAAAACCCAAAAAAGATATATAAAATTGTTAAAAAATTTAAATAATTAAATCAAAAAATCTTAAAAATAATATTTTTCTTATTAATTATCATCTATCATAATAATTAAAACTTCTATAACGAGGAATTTAACTGTTTAAAAATATATAATTCATAAAATCGAAATATTCAAGAACTTCTATAGCATTTAGTTCAAATCATATATATTTTCTTATTTAAGCCTTTAATTTTTCTAATTATCTATTTTCTAATTTATATGAATTTTCATTATCAAAAACTATTTTTAACTTTATTTATTTGTTCTTTTTAATATATATTATCTTGCCATTATTTAGAATTAAAAAGATAAAATTATTTTTTTTATATTTTTTTAAAATACATATAAAAAATATATTTTTGAATAAAATTAAGCAACATTAATAGTATCAAAAGGTAATCCTTTAGCAATGAATCCTCCAGTAATATCAAGAATAGCATAACCATGATGATCTAATCTTTTATGCATAATATCAGGATCAATTCCATTAAAGTTAGTATTTGATTTATCTTTAAAAAACTCAGCAATTACTTTTCTTTTGATTGAAACAGCATCTAAATGATGTACAAAAACAGAAATAAATTTATCTTGTGTTGGAATTAAAGGAGCAATTTTTTCTTTTTGACATTCATTTTCACTTCTTACTTCAATAAATGCATTTTCATTATGATCTCCTGTTAAAATGTCTAATTCCATTTTATCTTTTATATTTTTATTATTCCAATATAATTTATAAAAACTATTTAAAAACATTATAATTAAATCTTTTCTAATACCGTATTTTTCAGGATATTTTAACATTAATCTAATATGTAAATCACCAATATTTTCACTTTCAGTGATTAAATTAAATAAATCATTTTTAATATTTTCTCTAGGATTAATAATATTTAATCCTTCAATTTGTAATTCTTTTTCTATATGATTAATTGCATTATCATCAGTACACATATAAAAAGGTTGTGAATTACTTTGATTAATAAATTTATATAAAATAAAATCAACATCTTCTTGATTTAATAAAATAGTTTTATTATTATTATTTTCATTTAATAAATCTTCAAAAATATTTAAAGCTAAAATAAATTCTCCTGCATCACCTCCAGTCGTTGATAAAACAGGTTTATTATATCTTCCATCTAAACATTTAAATGATGATTTTTCTATTGGAACATATGTTAATGATGATGCATCACCTATTAAATTTCTTATTGAATTTAATGATGCTCCTTTTCCTTTTAATTCATTTTGAATTGTTAATTTTGATGGATCACATTTTTCACTTTTATCTTCTTTATTATTTAATTCTTCTTCTTTTTCATTACATGAACATATTGCTGTGTAACTTTCTCCATTAATTATCATTTTACCTTCTATTTTATTATCTTCATTCATTGTTTTTTTGTCAAGTTCTATAAATGATGATATTAAGTTTAAGTTCTTTTCTTCTCCTTTTATTATTGTGAAAATTAATATTATTGTTATTATGTTTGTTTTCATATTTTTTTTTTTTTGGAATTTTTTTTAATTTTTTTAATTATTTAATCCGTTTTATTTTTTTTTTAATATTATTTAAATTTAAATAAAGGTTTTTGTTTCATTAATTTATTTTTTAATATAAAGTTTTTTAATTTATATTTTATTTAAATCCTACCATTTCTTTTACTATTTGCTTAACTAAAACTTGGAATTCTTCTTTACATAATTTTCCATCTTTATTTTTATCGAATTCATTTAAAGTTTCTTCAATCTCTTTTTCAGTTGGAGGGTCTAATTTTTGTTCTTTGGAAAATTTAGTTAAAAAATGATTTATTTCTGTTTTTTCGATAAAACCACTTCCATCAATATCTGCAGAATTAAAATAAAAATTAACCATAGGTAAAAAAGTAAAATCATTAAAAAGCGATTTTTTAAGTAATTCATCACTTGTTTTTATGTCCATTATTTTATATTTTTAATTTAAAAATTCTGAAATAATTCACTTTAAAGATGGAAAAATAAAAAAAAATAAATAAATTAGATAAATAAATAAATATTTTTTCTTCTGGGAATAAATAATATTATTATATAAATAATTAATAAAAATATTCAATAAAAATTCAAAAATTTAATTTGTTATTATTCATTAATTTTATATGTCAGTATAAAAGACTAAAAAAATTTATTTCAAATTCAATTAATGGAAGAATAAAAACATTTATTTATAAAATTAAATAATAAAGATATATTAATTAATTCTTTGAGAATAGTTTTTGAATGTTTTTGTTTTATTGAATATTACCAATTTTTTAATTAATTATTATATGTTTTTTCCATTTCAACTTCAATAATTAATTTTTTTGAAGATTATAAAAAATTTAAAATATTTATTTTTAGCAATCCAAAAATTAAATTATTTATTGCAAAAAAAAAAATGTAAATTACATACTACCTTAAAAGCAAATAAAAAAAACAATATTAAAACTCAAATACAAATAAAAAAATGGAAAATAATATTTCAAAAAAATTAAATATAAAAATCAATATGAAAAAAATCCTATATCATTAAAAATTAATAATTAAATATATATAAAAATGAAACCAATAACTTTTTTAATCCTCCTCTCATTCCTAAGTACAATGAAAGGAGATTCTCCAGCAACATTAACTCTTCCCTTTACTCGTAATCAGATCCCAGAACCAGATGCATCATTTCCTTACAATTACATAGATGAAAATGAAGCAACAGTAGAAATAAAAGTAGGATCTCCTCTTCAATCAGTAAAACTATTATTAAAATCTGAAGAATATTCAACTGTTTTATTAGGACAAAAAGTGAAAGTAGATTCAAAAGATCAAAAATATTCATTTGATAAATCATCAACTTATGGAGCTGATAAAAAAGGACATGACTTATATAGTTCTCCATATGAATTATATTCAGTTGGTAAAAAATCTAATGATACTTTCAATATTAATGGTAAAGATGTTCCTCAAATTAATTTTATGTTATCTAATAAAATTAAAGGTAATATTCATAATGGTGTTGGTGTTCTTGGTAATGCAAGATTCTGTGAAGATTATTATGATACTAAAATTAAAGATGTTAATTTAATTGATCAATTAGTCAAGAAAAAAGTCGTTAATTCTCCTGTTACTACTTATAAATTCACTAATGGAGATAATGGAGATTTTGTCATTGGTGCTTATCCACATGAATATGGACAAAGTGGTTTTGATAAAAATAATTTAATGAAATTAAAATTATGTAATAATTATCCTGATAGTTGGGTTATTTATGTTGATGATGTTAAATTCGGTGATCAAAGTTTTGAAAATGAAAATAAAAAATTTGCTACTTTTAATTTTGAAATGGGTTATATTGGAGGAACTACTACTTTCCATAAATTAGTTTATGAAAAATTCTTCGAAAAAGCTATTAATGATGGTCTTTGTCATCAAATGACCAATCATTTTAATATTTATTATTATTGTGTTAATGATAAAAGTAAATTAAATTTAAATAATATGCCAAGTCTTAATTTCTATGTTAAACAAAGTGATTTTACTTTTACTTTAACTCCAGATGATTTATTTGTTCCTTGTGGTGATAAATTACTTTATTTAGTTACTTTTGATGAAAACTTTTTGAAAGTTTGGAATTTTGGACTTCCTTTCTTTAGAAAATATCAAGTCACTTTAGATAGAAAAGCTAATGTTATTGGTATTTATAAAAATACTGTTAAACAAGCTATGGTTAATAATGGAAAAAATATTAATGATTTACTCTATAAATTTGGAATTATTGGATTTTTAGCTGTTATTTTTGCTTTTGCTATTATTTTTAGTGTTAAAGGAGGATTGAAATGTAAAGGTGAAAAGAAAAGACAAAAAAGAAAGAATGAACTTGAGGATGATTTTATTTATCAAGAAATGTTCTAAACAAGGAATTTTATTATTTTTATTTTTAAATATTTAAAGACTTAAGGTTTTTGGTAAATTTAATCCTTTTAATAAAAAATTAAGGTTTATTTAAGTTTTAAAATATACTTCATTTAATTATTTTATTCATTATTTTATTACAGTAGTTCTAAATAATAAATAAAAGTCATTATTTCATGATTATATTATATATAAATAATTTTTAATAGAAACTCTTAAAATCCAAATAAAATAAAAAAAAAAAATTAAAAAATACTTTGAAAAATAAAAAATCAAATATATTAATAATAATTTAATGATTAATTATATAAAATGAATCCTTTAATTCTAAAAATTCTTCTTTTTACCTTAGTGGTAGCAGCAGAGAAAAAGAAAGGAGGGAAGAATTTAAAAGAAGGGAAAGGTGGAAAACCAGATAAAGGTGCAAAACCAGCAAAAAAAGTTCCCTTATCACCAGCATATGACGACACCACAAATTCCTTAGTATTCGATCGTTCAAAATGCATATCATGTCAAGCATGTGTTCGTGCATGTAAAACAGTAGCAGGAATGAACATCATCAGAGCAGTTCCTGGAGAAGGTAAAAAGAAAGTAATCACAGCAGTTGATGGAAAACCATTTAGTGAGACAGATTGTGTAAAATGTGGTCAATGTACTTTAGTTTGTAAACCAGGAGCAATAATGGAGAAAGACCAAATAAAGGAAGTTGAAGCAGTATTAAAAAATCCAGGTGATAAAATCACAACATGTCAAGTTGCTCCTGCTGTACGTATTGCAATTTCAGAAGCTATGGGATTACCTGAAGGTACTATTTCAACTGGAAAATTAGTTACTGCTCTTAAACAATTAGGATTTAAATATGTTTTCGATACTAATTATGGTGCTGATATGACAATCGTTGAAGAAGCTACTGAATTAGTTAGTAGACTTACAAAAGGTACTGGACCTCTTCCCATGTTTACTAGTTGTTGCCCTGCTTGGGTTAATTATGTTGAACAAAGTGCTCCAGAACTCATTCCTCATTTATCTTCTTGTAGATCTCCTATGTCAATGCTTGCTCCTGTTGTTAAAGAAGAATTTTCACAAATGATGAAAGTCAATATTAATCAAATTTATCATGTTGGTATTATGCCTTGTATTGCTAAAAAAGATGAAATTGAAAGACCTCAATTAGTCATGGAAAATGGAGATAAAATAGTTGATAAAGTAATCTCCACACGTGAATTAGCAAGATGGATTCAAGATGCAGGAATAAACTATAAAGATTTACCAGAAAGTAACTTTGATGAACCATATTCAGAAGCATCAGGAGGTGGAGCAATCTTTTGTGCTACAGGAGGAGTTATGGAAGCAGCAGTTAGAACTGCATACCACATAATAACAGGTAAAGAATTATCTCCAATAGAATTTGAAGATGCAAGAGGATTAGATGGAATTAAAATAGGAGAATTAGATATTGAAGGAAAGCATGTTAAAATTGCAGTTGCTCAAGGTATTCTCAATGCACAAAAACTTATTGCTAAAATTAAAAAAGGTGATCCAAGATTAAAAGGTGTCGTCTTTGTTGAAGTTATGGCTTGTCCTGGTGGATGTGTTAATGGAGGAGGAGCACCAAAAGCTAAAAATAAAAAAGCTGTTGAACAAAGATTAGATTCTACTTATGAAATTGATGAACATTCTCAAGCTCGTCAATCACATAATAATAAACAACTTAATGATAATTATGATAGATTTATTGGAGAACCTAATGGACATAAAGCTCATGAAATTTTACATACTCATTTTAATGATCGTTCTAAGAAAGATGATAAAAAAGAGAAGAAAAAATAAGATTTTTTTAAAAATATTGTTTAAATATTTAACTTTCTTATTTTCTTAGTATTAAATAAGAAAAATATTTACTTTTGAGTGTAATAAATTTATTTAAAAATATAATATTTACATTTTTTTTTTCTTGTTTAATATTTAAATTTGAATTATTAATTTTAGAAGATTATAAATATATTAAAATAAGAAAAGCACATATAATCAAAGAGGATTATTATATGTATTCTTAAAAGAGAGAAACTGAAAAAGAAGAAAGTTAATTAAAAAATAATGTTAAAAGTAATTATAATATATTTATTAAGTATTATTAAAAAACATTTTAACTTAGAATATATTTTATATATATATTTTTTTTTATTTTTTTGGAAATTCACCAAAATTAAAATCTTCATCATCATCATTATATTCTATTTCTTCATCATTACTTTCATTATTATTATAAAACATATCTTGATTAAAATCATCACTTTTAATTCCTTCTTTTAATTTATTTTTATTTAAATTTTGAATTTTTTTTTGATTAATTAAAGTAGTTTGATATTTTTCTAAATTAATATTTGATTTGATTTTACCTAAAATAATAATAGTATTATCAATTTCTTTTTTGATAAAGTATTTACTTTTTTTAATTAAAGTACTTTCTGAAATTTGTTTTAAAATAGGAATTAAATCAATCATAAAATTACTAATAGCAAAATTACAAATATCACATAAAATATTTAAATTAATATCACTTTCTAAATCTAAATCATCAAGAATATTTTTTAAAAAAATTCTTAAATCTTCATTTGAAAGTTTTATATTCATAAAAGATTCATATTTTTCAAAAGCAGAAGAATCACTATTTAATAAAATATCTCTTTGAAAATTTATATTTTCAGTTTCATTTGAAATTTCACTTTGATTATTATTAAATATTTTTCCTAAGTTTTGGGAATTTATTATTTGATTATTTGATAAAGAATCTTTTAAAGGGTTTTTAATATTATTTATTTTTTTAATGTTTAAAAAATTTGATATATTAGTAGGAGTTTTACTTAAATGCTTATTATTATTTTTGTTATCTTTATTATTTAAAGGATTATTTAAAAAATTTTTCTTTATCAAAGAATTTTTTTGAAAAATATTATTATAATCATTAATGTTATTATTATTATTTTCATATAATTGATTATTTTCTTTAAAATAATTACCAGTTTTAGTTTTATTATTATTCAAATAATTATTATTATTATTATATTCATCATCATCAACATTAGTATAACATCTTATAAACATTTTATCCTCTTCTAAATTCTTATATTCAGTTTCATAAATATGATTTTCATAATTAGTTAATAATTTTGAAAAAACATAATTTCCAACACTAACTTTTTTAGGTGTTTTACAATCACAATTTCTAGCAAAAACATCACATTTATTATGTAATAAAATTAAAGTTTCTTCCATTCTAAAAGAATTAATAGTTAAATGAAGAGGAGTCCAATTATTTAATCCTTTTAAATTTAAATCAAATTCTTCTCTTCCTTCTTTTCTTAATTTCTGATTTGTAGCAATTATCCATAAAAGACATTCTTTACTTCCTTTTCTTGCTGCAATATGAATAGGAGCCCAATTATCATTATTAAATATATTTAAAGCAGTATTTCTTTCAATTAAATAATTTCCTATTAAAGCACATTTACTTAATTGTTTTGTAAAAGAAGAAAATAAAATATGAAATACACCATTTCCTTGATCATCGGTTAAATTTATATTTATTCCTAAATCTATTAATTTTTTCACTAAATCTGGATTTCTAACTCTTATTGCTTTATGTAAATATATATGAGATAAAGGAATTTTTGATGCTGCAATTTTTGAAAGAAATAATTCTATTAAATCCTCATTTTTATTGTGAATTGCAATATAAAACGGAGTTTTATTTTCTTCATTTTTTACTTGGAGATATTCTTTAAATTCTGATGTTGATAAAAGACTTTTTATCACTGAATAATAATTATTTTCCACTGCTAAAAAAATTTTAGAATATTTCGATAAAGGATTCTTAATGTAAGGTTTAACTGAAGAAAGAGTATTATCATTTGGTAAAGTATTAACATTTTGATAAGATTCTTTTTCATTATTATTATTTATATTATTATTTAAGTTATTATTATTATTTTTTTTTTTGTTTATATTTGCAGAAATTTTTTCAATAAAAGTAACAAAATCACAATATAAAATTTGAGATTTTATCATTTCTTGAAGAGAATCTCTTATTATATTAATCCATTCTTTACCCATTGTTTCTTTTAAATTTTTATTCAAATTTAAAAATTCTAACCATTCAAAAGATAATTCTATTAAATGTCTTAAGTAACATAAAGTTGTTGGAATTTCTGTAAAGTAATTACCATCCATATGTAATATTTCTAAAGATTTTAATAAACCAAATTCAATTGGTAAATTAATTATTTTATTATTTGAAAATTTCAAAGTTTGAAGTGTTGTTACATATTGAATTGAAGAAGGAATTGTTGTTAAATAATTATTTGATATAGTAAAAACTTTCAATTTTAAAAATTCACTTATGAAAGAAGGAATAAATATAATTTGATTATCATCTAATTTTAAAACTTCTAAATTTTTAAATATTTTAAAATTTTTTGATACTTTCGATAATTTATTTTGACTTAAATCAATTTGAATTAAATTAGATAAATTATGATAAAATGTTTTGTGAATTTTAATTGTATCAATTCCTTTACATTCGAAAATTTCTATTTCTGATAAATTTTGATAACATTTAATAATATTATAAGAATGATCTTTTTGTTTAATTGACCTTGAATTAATAACAATTTTTTTTTCAGAAATTTTATAATCTTCAATATTAATATCAAGCATATTTAATTTTGAAAAATTAGATTTAAACAAAAATTATTTAAAATATAAAAAAATAATTTTTTTTTCTATTCAAAAACAATGAACCCAATAATTTATTCAAACAAAGAAAATCAATTTTATTCTTTTCTCTTAGCAACAAATAATTCAAATTTAGGTTCAGATTATATTAATGGAGGAGATGTAGTTAAACTTTTTATGAAAGCAAACTTAGATAAAAACATATTAAAAATAATATGGGATTTATCAAGTAAAAGAAAAGCAAAAGATTTAAATAAAGATGAATTCTTTTATGCTTGTAGATTAATAACTTTAGCACAAAATAATCAATTATTAACTGAACAAAATGTAATAAAATTAAATAATAGTAATTTAATTCCTTCTTTTAATGGTGTTTCTTTTATTTATCAAGAACCAAAAATTCAAAATAATAATATTGTAAAAATTGAAAATGACGATTTTAAAGATGATGATTTTGTTGCTATTGATGAAGATCCTAATAAACAAATTAAAGAAGGAGAAAGTATTGATCAAGCTAAAATGAATATTATTAATGCTTTTATGAAAAGTAATACTACTATTAAGAAAAAAGAAGAAGTTAAAGAGGATAATGATAAAGATTTTCAATTTGTTCAAGAAGAATTTAAACCAACTAAAAAATTAGATGATTTATTTGGATTACTTGGAAATTATGATCAGGATAAAAAAGATGAAGAACAAAAAGTGAATAATCAAAACATTAATAATAATATGATTAATAATAACAATAACATGAATAACATGAATAACAATATTAACAATATTAATATGAATATGAATATGAATAACAATAATATGATGAATAATATTAAAAATATGAATAATAATAATGTGATTAATAATAATAATAACATGAATAATACTATTAACAATGCTAATATGAATATGAATAATAATATGATTAATAATAATAATAACATAAATAATACTATTAACAATACTAATGTGAATATGAATAATAATAATATGATTAATAATAATAAAAATATGAATAATAATATGAATTCTAATACAATAAATATAAATAATAATTTTAATATGAATATGAATTTAAATACTTTGAACAAAGGAAATTCTTTTTCAAATATAACTACAAATATTAATATTCAAGGTATATCAGATCATTTTAATGACTTAAATGAAATTCCAACTTCTTCAAATGATAATAACATAAAAAATAATAATGAAGTTCCAAGCGATGATGAATTTGTAGCAATCGAAGAAGAAACTACTGAAAAAAAAGTAGATAATAAAAGTAATAATTTAAATAACTTTGATTTCACAGAACCAATAAAAACAGAAACAAAAACAAATGATAAAAATGATAAAATGAATAATTTTGATTTTTTAAATTCAAAAAATTCAATTTCACCAAATGTGAATTCGAAATTAGAAAATAATTTTCCTATAAATAATATTAATATTAAACCACAAAAAACTCATGAAATAGTTCAACCTAAAAATTTATCTTTAGATGATTTTATGGGAGCTTTTAACATTGAAATTAAAAACGATAATAATAATAATATTAATAATAATAATAATAATGATATTAATTCTAATAAAGAAATAAATAATAAAAAAGAATTTGATATGAATTTAGATTTTAATATTCATAAAGAAAAAGAAAATAAAATTGAAGAAAAGAAATTAGATAATTTCGATGATAATGATGATTTTGAAGAAGTAGAAGAAGAAGAAAAAAATACAAATGAAAAAAAAGAAAATAATGAAAGAATAATACCAAAAACAATAAATATAGAAAATAAAGGAATAGAAATAAATGAAAAAAATAAAAATGAAATAAATGATAATGAAAAAAATTTAAATAATTTAGAAAATACTGAAAATATGAATAAAGAAAATAAAACAACTGTTAATGTAAACAATACATTTAATGAAAAGATTAATTTAAAAAAGTTAAAAAAATTCAGAACATTAATAGTTACAGTAATTGCTATTCTATTTGCTATTTATTCAGCAATTGTAATAAGAGCTGATTATATAAATGCATTAGAAATAAATGAAAAATTTACTAGTATTGTTGACTATAATGTTAAGCTTAAGTATTCACTTGGTTTTGTTTCATTTGTAGTTATATTCTTGGTTATTTATATAAACAATTTGGTAATAAAAGGTGGGTTAAAAAAGTTTTTTGACGAAGATAAAGTGCCAATGCCAAAGCTAATGAATAAAACTTTTGCATCATTATTTGGCCTTTTAGGCGGTTTAGTAATACCAAATAGGATTTTCAATAATTATATTTTATTCAAAAATGCAACAGCTTTTGGGGGGAATCCAGATCCAATTTTTGGATTCGATATTGGATATTATTTGTTTAAGCTTCCATTTTATGAAATAATGATTAAATTATATATTATTTTATGGGCGGGACTTATTTTTTATACAGCACTTTATTATGTAATAACGTTAAATGTCAATTTAGATGGGGTATCTAGCGAGACACTTAAAAGTAGTAGATTAATAAAGCAATTAGAATTTTTTGTAATAATGATAATGTTTGGAGTAATTGGTTATATTATTTGCTATTCATTAAATATTTTAACTCAAACAATGATTA
>JAEEGK010010475.1_pt1 | contig 21385 bp, 21 predicted proteins | sample 8958771 | NCBI WGS metagenome assembly JAEEGK01 (sample SAMN16246547, study PRJNA631951) | gut metagenome | biome: gut microbiome; feature: rumen; material: SC-attached | host: Bos | place: Iran: Karaj | collected 2018-10 | reverse complement strand
ACAACCTTATTGGACAGCTTGAAATCGTTATTAAGTCACTTGGTAAGCTTGACAACAACAAGATTATCAGCGGTGCGACTATCCTTGGTGATGGCGAAATTGCTATGATTCTTGATGTCAATGCTGTCATTTAACAGGAGGTGAAACCATGTCAGATATTGCTGTTGTAGATGTTGTTGAAAAAGAAAAGAAACAATACATCGTAGTTAAAATTGGTGGCGAGCATTATGGTATCGACATTTCCTATATCGATAATATTGTTCGTATGAGTAAAATAACAAGAGTTCCAAAGGCACCTCAGTATTATCGTGGAGTTATCAATCTACGTGGTGAGGTTGTTCCTGTAATGAGCCTTCGTAGAAGAATGAATCTTGATGATGATGAATTTACAGATGCTTCAAGAATCATTATTCTCAAGCTTGATCAAGGTGGCTTAATGGGTGTCATCGTTGATGAAGTAAAAGAAGTTCTTTCATTATCTGAGGATGATATTGAAGAACCTACATCAACATTAAAAAGCAAGAATTCTTTCATCTGTGGCGTTGGTACTAACGGCGATGAGCTTATTTCAATTTTCGAAATTAGTTCTATCATAGGAGAGAATGAGGCTTCTTAAAGGGAGGTAACAATGCTCACACTGAATGAGGTTAATGAGAAATATTTTGATGTCCTCAAGGAAATTGGCAATATTGGCGCTGGCAATGCAACAACTGCCATCGCCAATATGCTTGGCCTTAGAATGGACATGAGTGTTCCGGAGGTATGTTTTTTACCTGTAGAGGAGCTTGGTTCGGCAATTGGTGCAGAGGATGATGTCATAGTTGGCATCATGCTAGGCGTAGAGGCTGATATTGACGGCTCTATGATGTTTCTGATGGACACACACTCGGCTCATCGCATAGTAAACCGACTTATGATGCGAGATGATAACTATAATGAACCATTCGATGAAATGGACTTATCAGCCATCAAAGAGATTGGTAATATTATCGCCGGGTCATATCTATCGGCACTATCGGGACTGACCAATTTGACAATTGTACCATCCGTACCTTTTGTTGCGGTGGATATGGCTGCGGCTATTCTTTCTGTCCCAGCTGTTCAGTTTGGTATTTTTGGCGATAATGCTTTGATGATTAATACAAAGTTTTCAGATGATTTAGGCATTAATGGATATTTTATCCTTATGCCAGAGGAGGATTCATACGCAAAGATATTAACAGCGCTTGGTGTACCAATTTAAGGAGAGTGATAGTATGGGGCAGATGATTAAAGTAGGCATGGCTGATCTTAAAGTTTGCAAAGCTCCTGATGCACTTACTACAATTGGTCTAGGTTCGTGTATAGGAATTGCGATTTATGATCCTTCTACTAAAATAAGCGGATTGGCTCACATAATGTTGCCAGATAGCACCCAAATACGTAACAATTCTAACTTGGCAAAGTTTGCAGATACCGGTATCCAAAAGCTTTTTGAGGACATGATTGCAGCCGGTGCAAATAAGGCTAGGATGGTTGCAAAGATAGCCGGCGGTGCCAAAATGTTTGAGATGCCTGGCGGAAGTTCAGCTAGCATAAACGTTGGTGAGCGCAATGCAGAAGCAAGCCGTGCAAAATTAAAAGAACTTGGAATTAGACTTTTGGCTGAAGATTGTGGACTTAACTATGGTCGTACAGTTGAACTTTATAGTGAAACTGGGGAATATTACATAAAAGCTGTTGGCAAGGAAGTTAAAATTCTTTAAAATGTATTTATATGTAATGCTATGGAGGAGCTGATGAAAATTAATACTAAACCAGTGCCAGTCATAATCACATTAGCTGCAGCATTTATTTCCTGCGTTATATCAATAGTGCAGAAGGTTGATTTTTCCACATTTGTCAGCAGACTTTTAATTGTTGTTGTTATTTTCCTTGTAATGGGAACAATAATAAAAATGATTTTGGATTATGCGTTCAAAACTTTAGAACCAGCAGTATCGATTGATGCTGAGCTTGAAGACACTGCCACAATAGAGGACAGTGACCAAGCAATTGAAGATATTTCTTCAGAAAACTTGCAGGAATCTGAATAGGATGTCAGGTTCTAACTTACTAAAGGGGGCATAAATGAAAGCAGGTGACAAGGAAAAGCTTTGGGATAAATATAAGGTCTCGCCTAATCCAGAGCTTAGGGAGCAATTAATTCTTGAATATGCACCACTTGTTAAGATTGTAGCTGGTCGACTCTGCATGTACCTAGGAAATACGGTGGAGTATGAGGACTTGTGCAGCTATGGTATCTTTGGTCTCATTGATGCGATTGATAAATTTGATTTAGCTAAAGACGTTAAGTTTGAAACTTATGCCAGTCTTCGTATCAGAGGTTCTATATTAGATCAAATCCGTAAAATGGATTGGATTCCTAGAACCATAAGACAGCGTCAAAGAATGATAGATGATGCTATCAAAACCATAGAAGCTCGAACAGGGCACAGTGCATCTGACGAGGATATTGCCGCAGAATTAAATATTTCTTCTGACGAGTTTTTGAAGTGGCAGTCACAGCTTAACGTTACTAATGTTGTGTCCCTTAACGAATTTGTTGAAGCAGGAAATGAGCCGGTTATGGAGGCCGAGCACAATTCCCACTTCATCCAACCAGAAGACAATATTGCAAAGCAGGAATTGTCCCAAAAGCTTCAAGAGGCTTTGGACAAGCTTACAGAAAAAGAAAAACAAGTTATTCTTTTATATTATTATGAGGATATGACTTTAAAGGAAATTAGCGCAGCTTTGGAGGTTTCAGAGTCTCGTGTATCTCAGCTTCACACAAAGGCTCTTCAAAAGATGCGCAATGTCCTTGGTGATTATATGGGCTTATTAACAAAGTAACTATTGTATAGTATTTCTCCGGGAGGGAATGTTATGTCAATCAGTCCTATTAATTTTAACGGTATGATACAAAATACCAACGAAGTCAGTCATACTCAAGCTCAGGAAGAACAGAAATCCACCTTCCAGCAGGAATTGCTTACTCACGAGGTGGATAGGCAAAAGGAACAAGAGGCCAAGCAGGTTAACGACTTGAACAAGGCCGAGCAGGGTGAGAATAGGTATGACCGCGAGGGCAGTGGCAAGGGCTACGAAGGCAATAAAGGCCAAGCTAAAAAGAATACCAAGCCTGAAAAGAAGGCTGAAAAGTCTGAAGTTGACGGCAAAATTTCGCAAAAGCCGGCCACTAGTTTCGATATGAGAGTATAAGAGGGAGACTATAATGACTATACTTGAAATTGTGCTCCTAATCGCTGGGCTTTGCCTATGCATTGGGAGTTTTTTTGTGTCTGAAAAGCTATCTGGTAAAGATAAGGACAATCTTCAGAAGCTTACAAGAGAACAAATCGAGGAAATCATAAAGGACAAGATGTCTGATGCCAAGGTGGAGATGGAGGATAAGCTATCTGCCACCATCGACGAGGCCATGGATGAGGTGGATAGACGTACAGACAAGGAGACCAACGAAAAGATTCTTCAGATTTCAGAGTATTCTGATACGGTTCTTGAGTCTGTAGACAAATCCCACAAAGAGGTTACCTTTTTGTATTCTATGCTTAATGAAAAGCAAAAGAATACAGTGGAGATGACCAAGAAGCTTGCGGAGCTTGAGGATACCCTTGTTGCCCTTGATTCTTCCATTGCCAAAAAGCTTGATTTGCTCAGAGATAAGGAGATTGAGCTTGTAGAGCAGATGAAAGAAATTGAGCAGGAAAAGAGTATGCTTGAGGCCGAAAAGGAAAAGGCAGTTGAGCCACAGCAGGTTTCCTTTACAGAGGCTTTAGCAGAAAAGTTTAATGATGAAAATCCATCTGCAAACAGGCAAAACGACAACATGGAAATCCTCACCCTACATGATGAGGGATTATCCGAGGTGGAGATTGCTAAAAAGCTTGGCAGAGGATTAGGGGAAGTTAAGTTTGTTCTTGGATTATATCAGGAGGGCAAATAATGAGATTAAAGTATTATTTGCGAGGTTTGGGAATTGGCATTACCGTTGCAACGCTTCTTTTGACAATAAGCTTTTACTTTGGCAGGGATGCTCTTGCAAAGCGTGAGCTTACCGATGCCGAAATTATAGAGCGTGCAACTGAGCTTGGCATGGTTATGAAGGACGACGCCAAGGAAAAGGACAAGACAGATAAAAAGTCAGAGGATTCTAAAAAGGATGAATCCAAGGCTGACACTAATATAGAAGAAACAGACAAGGCTGATTCACCAGAAAAGTCAGATGACCCTAATAAGGAAATGACCTTGGAGGAGGCAATCGAGTCAGAAGTCAATGCTCCTGATGTAGATAAGAGTGAAGCCTCAGAATCAACTGTCACCTATGTGCCATTTACAATTAAGGCAGGGGCCACCTCTGAGACTGTTGCAACTCAATTGCACAACGCTGGTCTTATAGACAGCTCAGCTGGATTTAGTGAATATATGAACAAGCTTGGGGTGGACGACCGGATTCAGTCAGGCACATTTTATGTAAAGCAGGATAGCAGTTATGACGACATAATTGCACTATTAGTCAATAAAGAAGCCCGCACAACTACGCCTCCTAAGGAGGAATAGTAAAAGCTATTGCAATTATTCGAAAATTGTGATAAATTTTAAGGGCTGTTGAAAATACACGCATAAGGACTGGCATTGGTTCCCAACCTATTGTAGGCCGGGTGGTTGTCAGGAAGAATTATGCGGAAGAAACAAACCAGGAGGTATTAAAATGAGTGTTATTTCAATGAAGCAGTTACTTGAGGCAGGTGTTCACTTTGGACATCAGACACGTAGATGGAACCCTAAAATGGCTCCTTACATCTACACAGAGCGTAATGGTATCCACATTATCGACCTTCAGAAGTCTGTAGGTATGGTAGACGATGCTTACGATGTAATCTTTGACATCGCACAGCAGGGTGGTACTATCCTTTTCGTTGGTACAAAGAAGCAGGCTCAGGATGCTATCGCATCAGAGGCAGAGCGTTGCGGTATGTTCTATGTAAACGAGAGATGGCTCGGTGGTATGCTTACAAACTTTAAGACAGTTCAGACAAGAATTGCTCGTCTTAAGGAAATCGAGAAGATGGAGGCAGATGGTACATTCGATCTTCTTCCAAAGAAGGAAGTTACTCAGCTCAAGAAGGAGCAGGAGAAGCTTACAAAGGTACTTGGTGGTATCAAGGAAATGAACAGAGTTCCAGATGCTATCTTTATTATTGATCCTAAGAAGGAGCACATCTGTGTTCAGGAAGCACACGCACTTGGTATTCCACTTGTAGGTGTTTGTGATACAAACTGTGATCCAGATGAGCTTGATTATGTAATTCCAGGTAACGATGATGCTATCCGTGCAGTTAAGCTTATTGTTGCAAAGATGGCAGATGCTGTTATCGAGGCAAATCAGGGTGAAATGAACGAAGTTGCTGAGGAATCAGCAGCTGCAGAAGCAGAAGAGGAGGCATAAGAATATGGCAGCTATTACAGCAGCAATGGTAAAGGACCTTCGCGAGCAGTCTGGCGCAGGTATGATGGATTGTAAAAAGGCACTCGCTGAGTGCGATGGTGATATGGATGCAGCTTTCGAGCTTCTTCGTAAGAACGGTGCAGCTAAGGCTGAAAAGAAGGCATCTCGTATCGCAGCAGAGGGTATCTGCAAGGTAGTAGTAGAAGGCAATACAGCAGTTGTTCTCGAGGTTAACTCTGAGACAGACTTCGTTGCTAAGAACGAAAAGTTCCAGACATATGTTGAGAAGGTTGCTAAGCAGATTCTCAATTCAAATGTTAACTCTATCGATGAGCTTTTAACACAGCCATGGGCTGAGGACTCATCTAAGACAGTTAACGATATTCACGTAGAAATGGTTGCTACAATCGGTGAGAAGCTTTCTCTTAGAAGATTCGAGAAGGTTACTACAGATGGTTTTGTAGTATCATACACACACGGTGGTGGACGTATCGGCGTTATCGTAGAGATGGCTGGCGAGGCATCTGATGCATCTAAGGAAGCAGCTACAAATCTTGCTATGCAGATTGCAGCTCTTAATCCTAAGTATGTTAGCCGTGATGAAGTTTCAGCTGAGTACATCGCTCACGAGAAGGAAATTCTTCTTGCTCAGATTATGAACGATCCTAAGGAGTCACAGAAGCCTGAGAAGGTTATCAATGGCATGATCGAAGGTCGTGTATCTAAAGAGCTTAAGGAAATCTGTCTCTTAGATCAGGTTTACGTTAAGGCTGAGGATGGCAAGCAGACAGTTGCTAAGTACTTAGAGCAGGTTTCTAAGGAGACAGGTTCTACACTTTCAGTTAAGAAGTTTGTTCGTTTCGAGACAGGTGAAGGCCTTGAGAAGAAGAACGAAGACTTCGCAGCTGAGGTTGCAGCTCAGATGAATGCCTAGTCCCGTATAATTAAATAAAATGAATTTTTAGACAGTCGTTTTGGCGGCTGTCTTTTTTTGTGTGGCGAGAAAAGTTTGAAAAATATTTAGAATTTGGAAAAAAATAAAAAAATTTTTTGAATAGTAATTAGAGGGGCCCAAGAAAAATTATTTAAAATATATAATTTCTATATTTACAAGGAGGAAACAAAGATGGGAAAAAAGAAAAAGAGAAAGAATAAAAATTTAGGAAATGGTAGCTCATCTAACAATTCGGGTTTTCTGTGGCGAGCACCGGATGTTCAGCAGACATTTGAGTTAATTGAAAGTATGCACCCTAATGAAACTTCTGAACAAAGATCAGACAGAAGAGGCCAGATATACAAGCAGCTTAGAGATCAGCTTGAAAAAAATCTTAATGATCAAGGGAAGGCACCGGAAATAAAAGATTTTGAAATTATTCATGAGCTTGAAGCGGAAGTGCATCCTGGTGAAGTTTTTTACCATATAGATAGTTCTGGTGCTGCTTATATTACAATAGATGGTAGATTGGCTAGTACAAATGAGTTGGTACTTATTTCGCATTTAAATTTTTTGAATAATTGTGAACTTATAGAAAAAAATGCAAATCTAGAAGAAAGATTGTCAAAATTAAATGAAACTATTGAAGAAAGAGAAAAACTGAAAAATTTAAATAACGGTTTAAATGCACGTAATAAAGCCTTGAATGAGAGGATCGCTATTCTTGAGAAACAGTTGGAAGAGATTAATGAGGAAAAAAAACAAAGAACTAGAGAATTGAAGGAGTTGAGTGGCTCTGAATTCGAAAGGAATAATGAGTCAAATGCGCTAAAAGAGCAAATTGAAGAGCTGTTAAAAAAATTTAACGACTTAAAAGAGGAGAATAAAACACTGAAGCAAGATTTGAAAGAGAAGGAAGACCATAACAAACAGTTATCAGAGCAAGTTGTGCAGCAGAATAGTTTTATTAGCAAACTGAAAGAATGGCTGGGAAATAAGGCCGATACAATCTTTAATATAGCAAACGTCATGAACACGCAGGAAAGGGATAATTATGAATTAAAAAAGCAGAATGAAAAGAAGGATTCGGAAAATAAAAATTTAAAAGAGCAGAAAGAAAAGACGGATTCGGAAAATAAAAAATTAAAAGAGCAGAATGAAAAGAAGGATTCGAAAATTGACGAATTAAATAAGCAGAATAATGAGATGGCCGCGGAAATTGAAGAGCTGAAAGACTTAAAAACAAAATTTCAAGAATCGAACGACATACTTGCAAAAAAGATTAACGAGATTAGAGAAATGAGACAAGGAAAGCAAGAGAGTCACTTGACAAAAAAAGAGCTTTCATCAAATGAAATAAAACCTGGTGATATTACAATACTTCCAAGGCCGGAGGAAATAAACACTCTGAGGCAAAAAGAGCAAGATTTAAAAAATTATATCAAAGAACTAGAGAAAAAACTGAGGTTACTTAAGGATGATAATGGTATTCAGTGGGAAAATAAGGAAAAAGAGTATAAGAGCCTTGAAGATGATTTAAATAAGCGGATAAATGAGCAGAACGGATTAATTGCGTCATTATTTAATAGGATTAATGCGTTGCAAAATTATAATAGCTCGCTTTATGGGCATATGCTTGGTAACAGTTTGGCCGCAAACAATTTAGTTTCAATTCTAAGATGTCTTGAACAAGAAAATGCCGAACTGAAAGATGAATTGCTCACAACAAAAAATGAGGTTGCTAATCTGAATTTAACTGTGAAGAATAAGGACAATATGATTATATCGCAAGGAGATACGATTAAAAATCTAAATCAAAATACAAGAAATATCGGTGTGGTTTATAATGGAAAAAATGAAGATTATGAAAAAGTATTTAAAAAAATTTCTACTCAAACATTGAAAAAGACCCCATCTAACGCATCTCTTGATAGTGTAGCTAGTGTAGCTAGTGTAATTACTTTATAATTACAAAAAGCACTTCATTACTTTCATACAAGTTTTGAAGTGCTTTTGTTTTAAACATCTCCTCTATATTTGGTACTCCCTTTTGAGTATTTCCACTTTATATTGGTGTTTTAATGTGCTAAAATTATTATAACTTTAAAAGGGGAGGGCTTTTATAGTGGGTTATAATGAGGGAGTAGAGAGACAACGGGCTAAGCGCAAGAGAGTTGCTCGGATGAAGCGATTTATTATTACTACAATCGCTGTTTTTATGTTGGTAACTTTGTTTGTGATGACATTCCTCTGTTATGAGGTTGTTTCACTGCAGAGACAGCTGGACGCTTTGTCTGCTAAGGTTGCGGTATCAACAGATGTAGATGAGTCAGTAGAGATGGTTGACGACACCTATCTTGATAGCATTTATCAGGTGGACAATACGGAAAACCTTCTTGAAGAAGGGGAGATTCCTTTCGTTTATCTTACATTTGATGATGGTCCAAGCGCCAATACAGACAGAATCCTTGATATATTGGACGATTATAATGTCAAGGCTACATTCTTTGTTGTAGGACAGGATATTGAGACCTATGGTCCTAAGTACAAGCGCATCGTAGATGAGGGCCATACTATTGGTATGCACTCCTACAGTCACAAATATTCCGAAATATACAGCTCTTCTGATGCCTTTGTCAATGATTATCAAAGGATACATCAATTGATTTTTGACACCACTGGTGTGGATTCTAAGTTTTATCGTTTCCCAGGCGGAAGTAGTAATTCATTATGCAACACAAGTATGTCTGTTTTTGTAGACTATCTTAACAGTCAAAATGTCAAATATTTTGACTGGAATGTAGACGTTGGAGATGCCACTCCGGCGGCCTTCAGCAGCGACGAAATTGTTGATAATGTAATGAAGAATGTGGTAAAATACAAGACGTCTGTAATATTGATGCATGATGCATCCAACAAGGATGCAACAGTAGAAGCACTACCAAATTTGATAGAGGCTTTGCAGCAATCGGGGGCTATGATTTTACCAATCACAGATGAAACAACCGTGATACATCACACTTGTGTTGTTCAATAATAAATATGTTATGGAGGAATTGTAATGGGCTTTTTTAAGGATTTCAAAGAGGATTTTAACGACGCAGTCAATGAGCTAGTACCAGGTGGGGAAGAGACTGCATCAGAGGAGGTTATGGTCAATACACTTGATGGTGATATTGACGTAGAGTCTGAGCTTAACAAGCTGGATGGTCTCCTTGAGCAGGTTTCTAAAAAGGTTGAAGCAGACGCACCTACAGTTACTGTTGAGGTGGAGGTTCCAGTTGAGGAGCCAAAGGAGGAGAAGAAGTCATTTTTCTCAGAGAGCAAAAAAGAAACTAAGAGGGAGGCATCGAAAACGATGGATGTTATGGGAAATGCAGCTGACAATAGAGCAGCAGCTTCAGACGAGAATGCAGTTATCACTGGTGGCATGAAGGTAACTGGTAATATCGAGTCTGTGGGTTCAATTGAAGTACAAGGGGAGATTAATGGTGATGTAACATGTAACGGCAAGCTTGTTGTTACAGGTAAGGTTAACGGCAATTCATCTTCAGCTGAGTTCTTTGCTGACGCAGCAAAGATTGAGGGCGAGGTTGTTACTACAGGTACAGCAAAGGTTGGCGTTGGCTCAGTTATCATTGGTAACATTACAGCTACATCTGCAGTTATCGCAGGCGCTGTAAAGGGTGATATCGATGTTAACGGTCCAGTTGTTGTAGATACATCAGCTGTTGTTATGGGCAATATTAAGTCTCGTTCAGTACAGATTAACAATGGTGCAGTTATCGAGGGATTCTGCTCACAGAGTTACTCTGATGTAGATGTTAACAGCGTTTTCGCTTAACAAATAATAGATTCATAGAGGTTTTAAATGAAAAGAGTATTACTTAAGCTTAGTGGAGAAGCACTTTCAGGCAACAAGGGGTTTGGTTTTGACGAGGATACTTGCATGATGGTTGCCAAGCAGGTTAAGAAGCTTGTGGACGATGGTGTGCAGGTAGGCGTTGTAATTGGCGGTGGCAATTTCTGGAGAGGTCGTTCTTCAGAAAACATTGACAGAACTAAGGCAGATCAGATTGGCATGCTTGCCACTGTTATGAACTGCATTTATGTTTCTGAGATTTTCAGAGCCGCTGGCATGATGACAGCAGTTCTTACACCATTTGAGTGTGGCAACTGTTCAAAGCTTTATTCTAAGGATAGAGCCAACAAGTACTTCGGCAAGAACATGGTTGTGTTCTTTGCAGGCGGTACAGGCCATCCATATTTCTCAACAGATACAGCCACAGTGCTTAGAGCAGTTGAGATTGAGGCAGACGTTATCTTACTTGCCAAGTCTATTGATGGCGTATATGATAGCGACCCAGCTAAAAATCCTGATGCCAAGCGTTACGACGAGATTAGCATTCAGGAAGTGCTTGATAAAAAGCTTCAAGTAGTTGATCTTACAGCGTCAATTATTGCTATGGAGCAAAAGATGCCTATGTATGTATTCTCCCTGAACGAGGAGAATTCAATAGTAAAAGCTATTTCAGGAAAATTTAATGGTACAGTGGTTACTGTATAAGGAGGATTAATGGACAATATACTTTCAGTTTACGAAGAGAAAATGACAAAGAGTTACAACAATCTTGAAAGCGAATACACAACAATTCGTGCAGGTAGAGCTAATCCTCATATCCTTGACAAGGTTACTGTTGATTACTACGGGGCACCTACTCCATTACAGCAGGTTGCGAACATCTCTGTTCCAGAGCCTAGATTAATTCAGATTCAGCCATGGGAGCCTTCTTTGGTTAAAGAAATCGAAAAGGCAATTAACCTTTCAGATATAGGAATCAATCCTACCAACGATGGCAAGCTTGTTCGTCTTGTTTTCCCAGAGCTCACAGAGGAGCGTCGTAAGGAAATCGCAAAGGACGTTAAGAAGCACGGCGAGGATGCTAAGGTAGCTATCCGCAACATCAGAAGAGATGCTATTGATGCAATCAAAAAGCATGCTAAGGATGAGGGCGTTTCAGAAGATGAAATTAAGGATCTTGAAGATAAGTGCCAGAAGATGACTGACAGATTCATCGCAGATGTTGACAAAGCTGTTGAGGCAAAGACAAAGGAAATACTTACAGTCTAGTATAATTATAAGACAATGATTTTATTTACGGGGCACGAATAGTGCCCTGTTTCATTATTTGATATTTATTTGGAGGCGTAATGAACGTACCTGAACATATTGCAATTATTCTTGATGGAAATGGAAGATGGGCAAAGGCCAAGGGCATGCCAAGGACATATGGTCACACTGTTGGTGCCAAAAACGTAGAGACAATCTGTCGAGCTGCCAATGAGATGGGTGTTAAATATGTTACCATGTATGCCTTTTCTACAGAGAATTGGTCTAGACCAGCTGACGAGGTTAAGGCTTTGATGAAGCTTTTAGGAGAGTACATCAAGACTTGCATGAAGACAGCCAAGAAGGACAATCTTAAGGTTAGATTTATTGGAGATTTATCTAAACTTGATGACAAGCTTAGGGCTAGCATAAAGGAGCTCACAGAGTATTCCTCACAATTTACAGGTCTTACACTTACTATTGCAATCAATTATGGCAGTCGTGACGAGATGACTAGAGCAATTAAACATTTAGCTTCGGATATTAAATCAGACAAGCTTTCCGTAGATGATATTAACGAAGAGCTTTTCTCTGGTTATTTAGATACAAAGGATATTCCAGATCCAGACCTTATGATTCGCACATCTGGAGAGCAAAGATTATCCAATTACCTGCTTTGGCAGTTAGCCTATGCAGAGTTTTACTTTACACCAGTTCCATGGCCTGATTTCACACCTGAGGAGTTAAAGAAGGCTATCGAGGAATACGACAAGAGAAATCGTCGTTTTGGTGGTATTTAGAAAGGAAGAATTATGTTTGTTACCAGATTAATCAGCGGAATTGTACTTGTAGCGTTAGCTCTTTTGTTTATTATTACAGGAGGTGATTTGCTTCTTGGAGTGATGCTTTTGTTATCACTTATAGGCATGTATGAGCTTTATCGTATATTCAAAGTGGAAAAGCAGTTGCCAGGCATTCTTGGATATATAGCCTGTATCACCTACTACTTAGATTTACGCTTAGATTTTTGTCAGGACAAGATGGTTATTGTAATTGCATTTTTGATTTTACTTCTTGCTGTATTTGTTTTTGGATACCCTAAGTATCACAGCCATCAGATTATGGCAACTTTCTTTGGCTTGTTCTATGTAGGTGTTATGCTTTCATGTCTCTATCAGACAAGAATGCTTCCAAAGGGACAATTTATTGTATGGCTTATTTTCCTGTGCTCTTGGGGATGTGATACCTGCGCTTACTGTGTAGGTGTGTTATTTGGTAAACACAAGATGTCGCCTATTCTTTCTCCAAAGAAGTCAGTTGAAGGAGCTGTCGGTGGTGTTGTAGGAGCATGCTTGCTTACAGCATTATACGTATTTGCTATATCTAAGGTTTTCAACGTAAATGATTTACAGATGTTACCACTTATTTGCATTGCAGCTGTTGGCGCTCTTATTTCTATGGTTGGAGATTTGGCTGCATCAGCTATAAAGCGAAACTTTGAAATAAAAGACTATGGAAAGCTTATTCCAGGTCATGGTGGCGTTTTAGATAGATTTGATAGTATTATTATTACAGCGCCAATTATTTATTTTTTAGCTAGCTATTTTTCGTAATAAATTATTAGGAGATGATTCAAATGTCACAAAAGATTTCAATTTTAGGTTCTACAGGTTCTATAGGAACCCAGACATTGGACATTGTTTCTCAAAATCCAGAAGATTTGCAGGTTGTAGCCATGTCATGTGGTTCCAACCTAGGTTTATTTGAAAAACAAATTCGTAAATACAGTCCTTCTGTTGTATCAGTTGGCACTGAAGATTTAGCCAAGGATTTAAAGACTCGTATTGCGGATTTAAATATACAAGTTTTATTTGGAATGGATGGTCTAAAGGCTGTTGCTACCTGTGATGAGGCTGATACAGTTGTAACTGCCATTGTAGGTATGATTGGTGTTCAGCCAACAATTGCAGCCATTAATGCTGGTAAGAATATTGCTCTTGCCAACAAGGAGACTTTGGTTACTGCAGGTCATATTATTATGCCTCTCGCAAAGGAAAAGGGAGTTTCAATTCTCCCTGTTGATAGTGAGCATAGTGCCATTTTTCAGTCTCTTAATGGTGAGAGACACAACCAGATTTCCAAGATTCTTCTTACAGCTTCAGGTGGTCCTTTTAGAGGAAAGACTTATGAGGAGCTTGAGAATGTTACCCTTGAGGATGCCCTAAAGCATCCTAATTGGTCTATGGGCGCCAAGATTACTATCGATTCAGCAACTATGATTAACAAGGGCCTTGAAGTTATGGAAGCCAAGTGGCTATTTGGTGTTAATTTAAATCAGATTGAGGTTGTGGTTCATCCACAGAGTATCCTTCATTCTGCAGTTGAGTTTATGGATGGAGCAATCATTGGTCAAATGGGCACTCCAGACATGAGACTTCCAATTTTATATGCTTTGTTTTATCCAAATCGCAAGACTCTTTATGCAGAGCCTTTAGATTTGTTTAAGGTTGGTACACTTACTTTTGAAAAGCCAGATTTAGAGACATTCTATGGATTGGCTCTTGCTTTTGATGCAATGGATGCAGGCGGCAACGTGCCAACAATCTACAATGCAGCCAATGAGCGAGCAGTTGCCAAATTCTTAAAGAATAAAATTAAGTTTCTTGAGATTCCAGAGATTGTTTCTGAGGCAATGATGAATGTAGACTTTATTCAAAATCCTACTATTGAGCAGGTGCTTGAAACAGAACAGATGACTTATGATTATATTGAGAGCAGGTGGAATTAATGAAAATAATCATAGCTATTTTGATTTTTAGTTTTATAATTATATTTCATGAGCTTGGACATTTTCTTGTTGCCAAAAAGTGCAATGTGAAAGTTAACGAATTCACTCTTGGCCTTGGTCCTACACTTTTATCTTGGGGCAAAGGCGAGACTAAGTATTGTATCAAGTTACTGCCTTTTGGTGGTGCTTGTATGATGGAGGGTGAAGATTCTGAAAGCGACAGTGATAGAGCGTTTAACAAAAAACCTTTGTGGCAGAGATTTTTAATAGTTTTTGCTGGTCCTTTCTTTAATTTTGTCTTAGCTTATATTATTTCAGTAATTTTAGTGGCTGCCGTTGGTGTAGACAAGCCAGTAATTTCCGAGGTAATTGACGGTTATCCAGCCAAAGAGGCAGGCCTTGAGGCGGGAGATACAATCGTTGCCTTAAATGGTTACAATATACATTTTTACAATGAGGTTAGTATTTACAACTTCTTTAACAACAAGGGCAAGCCAGTTACAGTCAAATACCTTAGAGAGGGAGATAAGTACGAGACGACTTTTACTCCTAAGTTTGATGAGGAGAGAAACGCCTATATGCTTGGTATCAAGGGTGGTGGAACTATGGAAAAGGTGGGGCCATTTTCAACTCTTGCCTACGGTGTTTATGAGATTAAAGAGCAAATTTATGTTGCAATACAAGGCGTTAAGATGCTTGTAACCAATCAGATTTCTATGCAAGAGGTTTCTGGTCCAGTTGGTGTAGTTGCAGCTGTGTCTGATACTTATGAGCAGTCGGCTTCTTATGGAATTAAGTCTATTGCTGTAAACATGCTTTCTATCATGGTGCTTTTATCAGCAAACCTAGGTGTTATGAATTTACTCCCAATACCAGCGCTTGATGGCGGTCGTATCTTTATATATTTGATTGAAGCTGTTAGACGCAAAAAGATGAAACCTGAGATTGAAAACGGTATCAATCTCGTTGGTTTTGGATTATTAATGCTGCTGATGCTATTTGTTATGTACAATGACATAACCAAACTTATGTAATTACAGCGGTTTTTAAGGAGTCTTTTATGATTACAAAAGAAGTTAAAATTGGCGATAGAGTTATAGGCGGTGGCAACCCTATTTTGATTCAGTCTATGTGTAATACCAAGACACAGGACGTGGAATCAACTGTTCAGCAGATTAACGAGCTTGCTGCTGCAGGCTGTGATATTATTCGTGTTGCCGTTCCTAATATGGATGCAGCCAAGGCTATTTCCGAGATTAAAAAGCAGATAAGTATTCCACTTGTGGCAGATATTCACTTTGATTATAGACTTGCCATTGCAGCAATTGAAAATGGTGCTGATAAGATTCGTATTAATCCAGGCAACATTGGTAGCATAGACAGAATAAAGGCTGTTGTTGAGGCTGCAAAGGCTAAGAATATTCCTATTAGAGTTGGTGTTAATTCTGGTTCCCTTGAAAAGGAGCTTGTTGAAAAATATGGTGGTGTTACAGCTGAAGGTCTAGTAGAGTCAGCTCTTGATAAGGTTTCCATTATTGAAAATCTTGGCTATGACAACCTTGTTATAAGCATCAAGTCATCGGATGTTATGATGTGTGTCAAGGCTCATGAACTTATTGCTGACAAGACAAATTACCCACTTCATGTTGGTATTACTGAGGCAGGTACACTTACTGCTGGCAATATCAAGAGTGCTTGTGGTCTTTCCCTTATTCTTTCTCAGGGCATTGGGGATACCATAAGAGTTTCACTTACTGGGGCGCCTATCGAGGAAATTAAATCTGCCAAGCTTATTTTGCGAACACTTGGACTTCGTAAAGGCGGTATAGAAGTTGTATCTTGCCCAACCTGTGGACGTACACAGATAGATCTAATTGGTCTTGCCAACAAGGTTGAGGCCATGGTTCAAGAATTTGAAGACTTAAATATCAAGGTGGCTGTAATGGGCTGCGTTGTTAATGGCCCGGGTGAGGCTAAGGAAGCAGATATAGGTGTCGCTGGAGGAGTTGGCGAAGGTCTACTCATTAAACATGGGGAGATAGTACGTAAGCTTCCAGAAGACCAATTGCTAGATGCTCTTAGAGACGAGCTTGCAAACTGGCCACGCTAATATTAACTGAGTAAAATTGCTGACCTTGCCAATGCCGACTGAGAAAAATAAAATTTGTTTATAAGTAAATTATTAAAATGCTTATAAAACTTAAACGAGCTGGTAGGAGACAAGCTCTTAGATTTCTCAAGCGAATCATGTTAGATGAGTGGAGAAATACTAAGGCTTGTATCCGTAACCAGCGGACTAAAGTTCTGGAGAATTTGTTTATGGACCAAATGGGATTTTTTGAAGTTTTCCCTAATATGAATACTGAGAAGGACTTAGCTTCAGCCCTTAGTGACGCTACAGTTACCAAGGTTAGTACAGGTCGCTCAAAAGATGATATTCGTATATACGTTACTTTCAATACCCTTATTCCAAAGCGCCGTATCTGGCATTTGGAAAAGTCTATCAAAAAGCAATTCTTTCCAAACAATGGAGTTACAATTCGTATACTTGAGGATTTTGATTTATCAAGTCAGTATACTCCTTCCAATTTATTAACTTCATATAACGACAGCATATTAGAAGAGTTAGAAAACAAAAGTGCTCTTCTTTTTAACATATATAAAAAAGCTGATTTAGACATTACAGAAGAGGGCAACCTTAAGGTTACTATTGAGGATACTGTCATTGGCCGTGAGAAGGAGCATGAGCTTTATGATATGCTTGCTTCGATTTTGTGTCATAGATGCCATCTTAACATATCAATTGATTTTGATTACAAGGAGCCTGTAAAGAGCAAGTACCTTGAAAATGCCAAGATTGAGATAGAAAACCGTATTGCTGCTATTAATGCAAGAACGGCAACTATTGCGGCTTCAGAGGAGAAGCCTGATAAGAAGCAGGATTCAAAGACATCAAAGTCTAAAGATAAGGATACGGTTCAAGAGCCTGAGAAGAAATACATTCGTCCACTTACTAAGTCTGATGATCCTGACGTAATTTATGGTAACGAGATTCTTGAAAATGCTACTGTCATGGAAGAGATTTCTGGAGAATTACTTGGACCAATTGTAGTTCGTGGACAGCTGTCTGACCTTGAGTTTAGAGAGACTAAAAAGGGCGGATACTTTGGTACGGCTATTATTACCGACTTTACGGATTCCATAACTCTTAAATTTTTCTTTTCAGATGCTGACCAGGGTAGGGAGCTTGAAAAGGCTCTCAGCAATGGTTGTTTTTACAAGGTTTCAGGTAAGCTTGATGAGGATATGTATTCAAAGGAGCTTACTATTGGTCGAATCAACTCCATTCAAAAGATTAGGGACTTTAGAGTTACAAGACAGGATACTGCTGTTGATAAGCGAGTTGAGCTTCATTGCCATACCAAGATGTCGGAGTTTGATGGTGTCTCAGAAATTACAACTATCATTTCACGAGCAAAGGAGTGGGGACACAAGGCCCTTGCAATTACTGACCACGGTGTTGTTCAGGCGTTTTGTGATGCAGACCACATGCGTGATTTAGGAGATTTCAAGGTCATATATGGTTGTGAAATCTATCTTGTTGATGATACCAAGCTTGCTGTTACAGATGACAAGGGGCAATCTCTTGATGATGAATATGTAGTATTTGATATTGAAACCACTGGTTTTAATCCAAAGTCTTGCAAAATTATCGAAATAGGTGCTGTAAAGATAGTTAACGGTGAGGTGGTTGATAGATTCTCAGAGTTTATCAATCCTCAGGTACCTATTCCATATCGTATAACCGAACTTACGGACATTCGTGACGACATGGTTGTTGATGCACCAACAATAGATGTTATACTTCCTAGGTTCATGGAGTTTTGTAAGGGTTCTGTTTTGGTTGCCCACAATGCTGGCTTTGACACTAGCTTTATCAAGTACAACTGCAAGCAGCTTGGATTGATTTATGACTATACCCATGTAGATACCATAGAGGTGGCCAGATATTTACATCCTAATATGGCTAGATTTAATCTTGATGCTGTATGTAAGGCTGAAAATGTAGTTAATGAGCATCATCATAGAGCAGTTGCTGATGCTGAAGTTACAGCAAAGATTTTTGAAAAATTTATCGAAAAGCTTAAAAAAGAGGGTATCGAAACTCTCACTCAATTAAACGAAAAGGCAAAGCCAGGCAAAGAGCAGATTAAAAAGATGCGTGCCAACCACTGTATTGTACTGGCTAAAAATGATTTGGGACGTATCAATCTATACAGGCTTGTTTCAGAGTCTCATTTAGATTATTACTCTAGATATCCTAGAGTTCCTAAGACTTTACTTCAGGAATGCCGAGAAGGACTTATTATTGGTAGTGCTTGTGAGGCAGGTGAGCTTTACGATGCCATAATTGACGACAAGGATGAGTCGGAAATTACGCGAATTGCCAAGTTCTATGATTATCTTGAGATTCAACCTGTTGGAAACAATGAGTTTATGGTTAGGTCAGATAGACCTAAGTACGAGAATATTAATTCTATCAAGGATTTGCAGAGGATAAACAAGCAGATTGTTGATTTGGGAGCAGAGCTTAACAAGCCTGTTGTTGCAACCTGTGACGTGCATTTCCTTGATCCTGAGGACGAAGTATATCGTCGAATCATCATGGCCAACAAAGGTTTTGATGATGCAGATCAGCAAGCACCACTTTTCTTGCATTCTACTGATGAAATGTTAGAGGAGTTTGCTTACCTTGGTCTTGCCAAGGCACATGAAGTTGTAGTAGAAAATACCAACATGATTGCAGACATGTGCGAGTATATTCATCCGGTTCGTCCGGATAAATGTCCTCCTGTAATTGAGAATTCAGAGGAAGATTTACGTCGTATATGCGAAACAAAGGCCCATGAGGTTTATGGCCCAGAGCTTCCACAGATAGTGGCGGAGCGACTTGAGAGAGAGCTTAATTCAATCATCGGTAATGGTTATTCAGTTATGTATATCATTGCCCAAAAGTTGGTTTGGAAGTCTAACGAGGACGGTTATCTTGTAGGTTCCCGTGGTTCCGTAGGATCTTCCTTTGCGGCGACTATGGCTGGTATTACTGAGGTTAATCCACTTCCTCCTCATTACAGATGTCCAAACTGCTTCTATGTAGATTTCGATGGTCCTGAGGTTATGGAGATAGTCAATCAGGGGCTTTCTGGAGTGGATATGCCGGACAAGATATGCCCAAAATGTGGCAAGCCTCTAGTTAAAGATGGTTTTGATATTCCATTTGAGACATTCCTTGGATTTAAGGGTGATAAGGAGCCTGATATCGACCTTAATTTCTCTGGAGAATATCAGTCCAAGGCTCATAACTACACCAAGGTTATCTTTGGTGATGAGCAGACCTTCAGAGCAGGAACCATAGCGGGTCTGGCTGATAAGACTGCTTTTGGATATGTAAAAAAGTATTATGACGGTATAGGCCTTAGTAAGCGTAAATGTGAGATAAACCGTGTACTTCAGGGACTTGTTGGTGTAAGAAGAGGAACAGGTCAGCATCCGGGAGGTATTATCGTACTTCCTGTTGGTGAGGATATTAACTCTTTTACTCCTGTACAGCATCCTGCTAATGATATGACTACGGCAACCATTACAACTCATTATGATTATCACTCAATTGACCACAACCTGTTAAAGCTTGATATTCTGGGTCATGATGATCCTACCATGATACGTTTTCTGCAGGATTGTACAGGACTTGATCCGAAGACAGTTCCGCTGGATGACAAAAATGTAATGAGTCTGTTCATGAACACTGAGGCTCTGAATATTTCTCCGGAACAGATTGGAGGCACCAAGCTGGGATGTCTTGGACTACCTGAATTTGGTACTGATTTTGCCATGCAGATGGTTATTGATGCTAAGCCAACCACTTTTTCCCATCTGATCCGTATTGCCGGACTGGCTCATGGTACTGACGTATGGCTGGGTAACGCCCAGACACTTATCCAGGAGGGCAAGGCTACTATTGATACAGCGATCTGTACTCGAGATGATATCATGATCTACCTGATACAGAAGGGGCTTGATCCGTCAGAATCCTTTAAGATCATGGAAGCTGTCCGTAAAGGTAAGGTTGCCAAAGGAAAAGAGAGCAACTGGCCTACATGGAAGCAGGACATGATAGATCATGGTGTACCTGACTGGTATATCTGGTCCTGTGAAAAGATTGCCTACATGTTCCCTAAAGCTCACGCTGCGGCGTACGTTATGATGGCATGGCGTATTGCATACTTTAAAGCCTACATTCCTCAGGCCTTTTATGCTGCGTGGTTTAGTATCAGAGCAAAAGCCTTTAACTATGAGCACATGTGCCAGGGTAAGGCGCATCTTCGCGGCATCATGAATGAATACAGAAGCCGAAAGGATTCTCTGTCCAATGCTGAGCAGAACGAATTGTATGATATGCGTCTGGTTGAGGAGATGTACGAGCGAGGAATTGAATTCCTTCCTATCGATATCTTCAAGGTCCAGTCCAGATCATTCGAGGTGATCGGAGACAAGATCATGCCTGCTCTTACCAGCATTGATGGTATGGGTGAAAAGGCTGCAGACGCAGTAGTGGAAGCAGCAAAAGACGGCCCATTCCTTTCCAGAGATGACTTTAGAGAGCGTACAAAGTGCCCACAGACTGTGATAGAGAAGATGGCTAACATGGGACTTTTGGGAGATATACCTGAGAGTAACCAGATCTCGTTATTTGATCTGTTTGGACAAAACTAGTACAGATGTTTTCAAATACGACGACTATATTGAAGTAGGATATTCATGTACAAGGCGGAGGATTGAGTCGATGCGGGCATCGACGATTGACGACAACGTAGTACATGGATATTCCTACAATAGTATAGTCGAGATATTTAAAAACATCTGTACTATACTGAAATATATATAAATGCCGATATATTAAGGGTTTGACAACATCATCCCTGATAAAATATATCGGCATTAAGTATAAATAAGCCTCGTAATAACGATTTTTGAAAAAAAATAAAAAAAATACTTGCAAAAAGT
>JAEEGK010010473.1_pt1 | contig 21387 bp, 23 predicted proteins | sample 8958771 | NCBI WGS metagenome assembly JAEEGK01 (sample SAMN16246547, study PRJNA631951) | gut metagenome | biome: gut microbiome; feature: rumen; material: SC-attached | host: Bos | place: Iran: Karaj | collected 2018-10 | reverse complement strand
TTCGCGCCCAATATCGCTGTGTAAGAACCTTTTTCTATAGAAAAAGAAATGTCTCTTACGGCTTTCTTTGGAGAGTCAGGATATGTATATGAAACTGTGTCAGCAATAAATATTTTCATAAGAAATCTATATAAAGTGTAATTTAATTATACAAAATTCTTCAGTTTCATGCTATAATCTAAAGAAAGTGGACATTTTGCGCAGATTTGTTGTTTTCTAATTTGTCCAACAGATGACAGTTTCCAAGGGGGAAATCTTTATGGCAGATATGGATACAATGGATATCCAGAGCGGAAAAAAACAAAAAATAAAATCAATTAAGGTAAAATTCGTATGGGCAATAATTGGACTTTCAATAATCGTAGGTGGCGGATTAATCGGATCCAGCACTCTTTTTATAACGAATTCTTTGGAAGATTACTTTGCAGAGACGATAAATGAGAAAGTATCGTCCTTTAGTACCGATTTTAACGAGCGGGGAGCCCGCCTTTACAACTTTCTTTCGCTTGTAAACAATTCTAATGATTTTAACACTCTTATCCGCGAAGGAAACAGAATGAAAATCACGAATTACCTTTCTAAGTATGGGGACGCGTCTTCTGTTTCTGCCGTTCATGTCCTTTCCAATGACGGTACGGTTCTTTACTCAACGAACGCTGCCATGATCGGAAGTTCTCATATCAAGTATTCTTCTATTTTTTACACAGCCAAAGTTTCATGTCCTGTTTATAAGATTTGCACTATAGAAAACAATGTAGCGTATGTCGCGATAAACAAAATTGATATTTATGATGAAGGATTCCACGGCTATCTCGTTCTGGAGGATGATCTTTCGTCAAACGAGGCGGTAGATTACTACAAAGCCTTGCTGGGAGCGGAATTTACTGTATTCAATGATGATGTCCGCATTGCAACTTCCATTACGAACGATGCTGGTGAGCGTATTGTTGGAACGACTCTTAACAATGATGAAATTTACAAGACGGTATACGAAAAAAATGAAGTATATCACGGAAGAAATATAATCAACGGAAAGAGTTACGTAACTGCTTATATTCCTGCGGTTAACGAAAATAAGGAAGAACGGGCTTTGTTCTTTATAGGTATGCCTGTTTCCATTATCCAGCATACGGTGAATTTGGTAATTAATGGTATAATACCTGTAATAATTATATTCTGTGTGCTTCTTGTTATCGTAACGATTATGCTTTTGCGTTCCGTTGTTCTTAGGCCGTTGGACAAAGCTTCTGTTGCAATCCATCGCTTGGCGGATGATTCTGAGGAAGCAGATCTTACATACCGCATCAATCTTCATTCAAACGATGAAATTGGCTTACTTACAAGGGATATCGATATCTTCCTTAGCCGCCAGCAGTCGCTGATTCAAGAGCTTAAGATTGCTGAGGAATCGCTTGATCAGATTGGAACGAACCTTGGAACATCGTCACAGGAGACAGCAGGCGCTATTTCCCAGATTATGGCGAATATCGAAGGTGTTAAGAAACAGACTGAGCATCAGATGTCTGCTGTTAATCAGGCGAACGAAGAGATGGACAACTCAATGCGTCAGGTTAAGATGCTCGACAATCTTATTGAGAACCAGAGTGCCGGTATTGTTGAGTCTTCATCAGCAATTGAGGAGATGGTAGGAAATATCGCGGCTGTTTCGAACACCGTAAAGAAGATGAACGGCGAGTTCGAGGAGCTTACGACCGTTACTGAAGTTGGCCAGAGCAGACAGGCAGAAGTTGATGCTAAGGTTACTGAAATGTCTGAGCAGTCAAAGCTTTTGATGGAAGCAAACTCCGTCATTACGCGCATTGCGTCTCAGACGAACCTGCTTGCAATGAACGCCGCAATTGAGGCAGCACACGCGGGAGAAGCGGGTGCAGGTTTCTCTGTTGTCGCCGACGAAATCCGTACGCTTGCAGAAAACTCAAGCAAACAGTCGCGCACTATCGGACAGGAGCTTAAGAACATTACAAAGACGATTAACGAAGTCGTTTCGTCGTCGCAACAGTCTAGGGCTGCGTTCAGCACGATTACAGAGAAACTTTCTGACACAGGTAGGCTCGTTCGCGAGATTGACCAGGCTATGACCGAGCAGGACGCAGCCTCCAAGCAGGTTCTTGAGGCTCTTCAGGATGTTAATAACTCGACGAGTCAGGTTCAGTCAACGGCAAAAGACATGCGCGACGCAACTGACAAAGTTCATTCGCAGATGCAGAGCGTAACGTCAACCGCCGAGACAGTTCTTGGAAGCATGGACGAGATGAGCGCGGGTGCGGTTCAGATTAACCACTCAGCCCAGGGCGTTTCTGACATGGCTAACGAAACACGCGAGAATATTCGTGGTATGGAGCAGCTTATCGGCCGTTTCAAGGTCTAACACGAGATACTTTAGCGTATACAGAGAGCTGTCGGGAATTCCGTTTCCGGCAGCTTTTTTTGTGTCTCTCTTGCCTAAACAAATGAAAAAAGCTACTCTTGAAACGACTTTTATAATGTCGTTCCATTAAAAAACAGGAGGAATATCCTATGGAAGAAATTCTTAACTTGTTGCAGGAAAATGCCCGTCTTTCTGTAAAAGACATTGCGGCAATGACTAAAAAAACTGAGGCCGAAGTTCAGGCCGTTATAGATAAGCTTGAAGCCGATGGCGTTATCCTTAAATACTCCGCCATCGTTAACCCGGAAAAAGTTACCCAGACGAACAAAGCTGTTCAGGCTGTAATAGAGATTCAGGTCGCACCGGAGCGCGAGCACGGATTTGACGCAATAGCCGAGCGCATCTACCGCTTCCCGCAGGTAAAGTCTCTTTATCTTATGTCGGGCGGCTATGACCTTCAGGTAATTATCGAGGGCGAGTCTCTGCAGGAAGTTGCGTTCTTTGTTGCACGCAAGCTTTCCACCCTCAACGGAGTGCGCTCCACAAAAACGCATTTCGTGCTCAAAACATACAAAGAAAACGAAATTGTTTACGTCGATGAGAAAAAAGATTCGCGTGAAGGAGTCACCGCATGAGTTGCGACAATTGCAAGGGGGGCGGAATTTCCCCTAAAGAAGAGATTAATACGCGCGAAGACCGCTTTTCCAAAAAGATGCTCGACATCCCACCGTCGGGCATTCGAAAGTTCTTTGACCTTATAATCGGCAGGGACGATATTATTTCGCTCGGTGTCGGCGAGCCAGATTTTTCGACTCCGTGGGCAATCCGTGAGGAAGCCTATTATCATTTGGAGAAGGGCCACACCTCGTACACGTCTAACTGGGGCATTACGGAACTTAGGGAAGCGATTGCCGACTACGAAGAGAAATACGGACTTCACTACAACCCAAAGAACGAGATTCTTGTAACGATTGGTGTTTCAGAGGCTGTTGATGCCGTGCTTCGTTCTGTTTTGAACCCTGGCGACGAGATTCTTATTTGCGAGCCGTGCTATGTTTCGTACCAGCCGCTCGCCGCGCTTTGCGATGCCAAGCTTGTTCACATGGACACATCCAAGAACGGCTTTTATCCTACGGCAGAGCAGATTGAGGCAGCTATTACGCCCAGAACCAAGGCGCTTATGCTTTGCTCGCCGAGCAACCCTACAGGACGCATGATTCCTGCGGCGGAACTTGAAAAAATTGCCAAAGTCGTGAAAAAGCACCAGATTTGGGTTTTGAGCGACGAGGTTTACTGCGAGCTTGTCTACGATGACCACAAGCATGTTTCTATCGGCTCTTTCCCCGGAATGAAGCCGTACTCAATCATACTGAACGGATTTTCAAAAGCCTTCGCAATGACAGGCTGGCGAATCGGGTATGTGTGCGCGCCGGCTGAGCTTATGACGCAGATACACAAGCTGCACCAGTATTCTTCGATTTGTGCGCCGATTATGTCGCAGTACGGGGCTCTGGAAGGCTTACGCAGCGGCAGTGCTGAAGTTGAGCGGATGCGCGTTTCGTACCAGCAGAGGCGCAACCTTATGTACAAAGCATTCTTGGAGATGGGGCTGCCGTGCGCCGAGCCCGAAGGTGCTTTCTATATGTTCCCGGACATCCGCAAAACAGGACTTACCTCCGAGGAGTTCGCCACAAAACTTATCGAGGATCATCAAGTCGCGGTCGTGCCCGGAAACGTGTTCGGCGCAGGCGGCGAAGGCTTTATCCGCTGCTGTTATGCGACAGACATCGCCAAGATAAAAACCGCCCTGGAGCGAATAAAAGACATGGTGGACGAATACACAAAATAAGGAATACGGCGGTACCCGCCCGGAAAACCGGGCGGTCGCTACGTTCCGGGTTTCGCTAACGCTTCATTCGCGTCACTCGTTTCGTGCCGCGAACGTTCCGCCCTTCACATCGCTTACCGGGTTTAAAACACAAGTTTTTCTTTCGTCTGGAAGTAATCTAAGATGATTTTATCTCTGTCCTGATTTTGTGCTTTTTTTATGTTTACGTATTCTTTAATTGTCAATTCTATCCATCCAAAGTGAAATGAATAAATAAAAACATTTGTATTATTGAATTCAGGTGGGAGATGATAAATATATATGTATTCAATCGTTTCTATACCTTTATAATCATAACGAAAATCATAGTATATTGAATCTCTGATTAAATCTGGTATTGGAAGATTTATGGGTTGGTCATGAGATTTTGAACATCTATCCTCACATTCAAAATGAAGATCCAAGTCATAGTCTATTCCATTTTTATAGCTCCAATAGCATTCCATAAGTATTGGTCTATAGGACTCTTTATGTACACGGTAATTATTCGGATTGATGCTCTGTAGAAACTCTGTATTTTCTTTGAAGTTTATCCAAGAACTTATTCGATCTCCTATCGTGCTCCTATATTTGTTAAAAAAAGAATTGAATGATAGTCTTGTTATATCTGTGTAATCCGAGAATTCGGTATCAAGTTTCTCATAGAATTCTTGTAGAGTATGAGGATAGTCTGGCGGGGGTGGAAAATCTATAACTTCTTGTTCTTCAAAACGGGTGTCAAAATCAAAAGTCTTCCCATTCTTATAGTTCCAATAACAATCTAATAGGATAAACATATAAGAGGTATCCTTGAGTTTGTAGCCAATCGGATTGATGTTCTGTAAGAAAGCTACATTTTTATCGAAATCGACCCACTTTATGATAAGTTTACGATAGGGGGAGGATTTAAAATAACTCCAATCATTCATTGTCATCGAGGTAATTTCTGTATCATCAGGAAATGCTTCGTCAAGTTTTTCGTAGAATTCCTGCAAATTATGAGGATAATCGATTATTTCTGATTCCTGTGCGAACAAAGGTGAAATTAAAAATGCTAATACAGCCAAAATCAAAAACTTTGTTTTCATTAAATAGCCCTGATGCTTCTAATTATTCTGTATCAATAGTCTACGGCAGAAAATGAGTGAAAGCAAGGGTGATTTTATCCCCAAGCAACGGCTTGGACAGGCTCCAGCCCAAATATCTCATGCACGTAGATAATTCTGCCGTCTTCTGTAACAAGGACGTTCTGCCCTTCGTAAATATTGTTGGCATATCCGAAGTAGAAAGGAGCATCCAATTCAAAAACAGCTGGAGTAATTATTTCTCCGTCAATTCTGATGTATCCGTATCTAATCAACTTTGTGTTTGACGAATAGACACAGATTCCACTTTCATAATAATGGTGAATGAAGAAACCGTCTGGAAAATAAACTATATCATTGTTTTCGGTATCAATGACCTTCCATTTGTATGTTCGAGATTTTCCTTTGCCATTATATACTGAATCATACATTACGCATGATAAGCCGTTATGAAAGCCTAAATTGTCATAATATTCGGCAGGAATGACAAAATTATTCTGCTTATCTATATAACCGGAAAGATTATAATCATTAACAATTGTTTTTGTATAAACAGGACATAGGTCGTCATTAAAATCCGTCAAGATTCTGTGGAAAATACTTTTATATTGGAAATCTATTACAATTTCACCATCTGTATTCAAAAAGCCTAGTTCATTTTTTTTGTTTACGACACAAAGTAAACCATTATGAAATTCAGAATACAAATTAACTACGGACGGAATTTCTTTTAGTTCATTTTCAAGGTTGAGGATATAAAAGTTTCCATCCTTTTCAACGACGGCATACCCTTCTGAAAAGTTATTAATTTTATCGAATCCTCCGATTATGAAGTTTCCATTATAATCCGTATAATATTTATAGGTACCATCTGAAAACCAAATTCGGTTAAAGTTGGGTTTGCCTGCATATTTAGCATCAATTGATGCTATTGTTTCGAATTTTTCATTTATTATGTGGAATTTACCGTCTTTTTTTACTACGGCAATACCATCGACGAACTGAGTAGCAGAATCATATATGGGCATCTGACGTACATTAAGATTCTCGTCGATGTAACCGTATTTCATTCCAAACTCTACTGGGAAAATCCCAGCGAACAAGCTGGAATTTATACTCACGAGCAAAAATAGAAATATAGATAGAAATTGTTTTTTCATTTTACAGTGTCTACTCCTTTTACTCATTTCCAACCCATTCTTTTATTGTGGTTTCCTGTTTGAATACTTCATTGATTGGGAATGGTTATAATTGAATTGTAGAATTGGTCCATTTCATCTTCCGTTACTTTATAGCATCTTCTGTTTGTGTAACCGCTGTCATTCAGGAAAAAAGCGATTTCAAGTATATTATCAGGTCTCCAATACTCCAGCCTACAATTTAGAAGAAAATAAGTTTCGTTGAATATCTTAACAGAATATAATTCAAAACCTTCTCCAGAAGTAGAGCGTTTTAGAGAGTTTCTTTGCATGATTATATTTAACATTTTAAAAAAAAAGTATTGTTTACAACGCCTTCTTTGTTTTTCCCATCATAATTTGTGTAACTGGCTGTCCCTGAAATCTTATAAGGGTTATTTAGTATAAATTCAATTCTTTCCTTGGTCTCTGTCCCAAATCGTAAATAGTTTATTACGTCAGGTATTATTATGACTCCAAGAAAAATGACACCTAAAATTATTTTGAATCTTAGCTTAGAAGTCAGTTTATTTCCCATTAATTTCATCTTATCTAGTCTATGACGCAAACTGTATATCCGCAAGTGCCAAAGAACTAAATTCATTTTCATGAAAAAAGAAATGGGATTGTTTATCATATACTTTAGCCAATAAAGATATATGAAATCTTTTTTGCACTAATCGAAAGTAAGAAATGTTCTCCATAACTACCGTTCTCATTTATAAATTCACCTTTGATAACAATTTCTTCGTATCCAGATAATATGCTTATAACCTCTAATTTAATTTTTTTATTTTTCATGTATGGAATAAACTCATTAATGTATTTGAAACAACCAGACTTTATATTACAGCCTTCTTTAACAAACATATCAATATGCACGTCGGTAGTTACATCTTCAAAATCGCTAAAAATGATTTTTGCAGATTTATATTGCTTTCCATGTAGAAAATGTAATGAATTAAAGGTTAATTCTAGTTTGTTATCATCTATACTAATTTTATCAATTGTTTCATCATGCATCTGATCTAAAAAATCATAATTTGACAACAAATATTCTTTATTCTCAACCATAATCTCCAGTCTATGACGCAAACAGCATATCCGCAAGTGCCAAAAATGCTTTGTTGCTAGGTATGTTGCCTGTTATTCCCACCAGTCCTCTATTTTGAGCATTGAGTTTTCTTGAAGCATAGAATAATCCGAAGTGTTATGTGTAACGAGAATCATGTTGTTGGCGATGGCTGTAGCAGCAATCTGGCTGTCGAAAAATGGTGCAGGGGTTCCTGCGTTTTTGCATTTTGCCCGAATTTCTCCGCAAATTTGTGCTGCAAAACTGTCGTAAGGAATAATGTCGTAATTCTCTCTGATTTTGTCTATAAACCGACCGATTACTTTCTTTTGTCTGCCTTCTGGCATTTTTTCAAATCCATAGACAGATTCTTGCCAAACTGTAGAACAGATAGCACACAGGTCATTATGCTCATAAACTTTTTCTACAAGAGCTTGATTTGGTTTTGGTTTTGTGAATTCTGAAATTACGTTGGTATCGAGTAAATAAATTGATTTCATTCCTCACCCCACATTTCTGCAACTTTTCTGTCGTATTCTTCATCTGGATATTGATCTTCTGGGATTTCAAGACCTTTGAAATCAGGGTCATCAAATACATCTTTGAATTCATCCCTTAATTTCATTACTTCTTCAACAAAATTTCTCTTGGGTTTTCTTTGTTCGTATTCTTCCCAGCTGATAATAACCGCTACCGGCTTATCGTGACGTGTAAGTTCGACAGGTTCTCCGCTTTCTGCAAGACGGACGAGGGAAGAGAAGTTGTTTCTTGCATCGTAAATATTGGCTCTGCACATATTTAAACCTCCTGTAACACAGGATAAAGACAATATAGATTTAAAATAGCCAGTTGTCAAGTTTTATGGCTAGATTCGGGACGTTGCGGGTTTTAGGGCGGTACCCTACGAGCGCAGCTCTCCGGGAGACTCGCTCAAAACAGTCCACTGGACTGTTTTGCCCCTGCGCATTGAAACACTTCGTTGGCAACGCGCAGGGACGCTCCCTACCTAGGCGTGGGGGTAGGCGGAAATGAGGGCTTGCCCGAATTGAAGCCGAGGGGGCTTCTGCCCCCTACTGAAATTTTCTGCGAGTTGACAAACCTGGTAAGTTCGCGTCGGACGGCGCGGGCGTTGCTCACCTTGACTGAACGGCGAAAAAAGTTTATTTATAAGTATGCAGAATTTAAAGCCTGAAAATAATATTGTTTCTCAGTTCGTAGATAAATCCGTGATTACGGCGATGAAAGCTGTGTTTGCGGAAGGATTGGATAAAGTTCCAGCTGAAGAAGCAATGGTAATTGCAGAGCAGTTCGGGGCGGACAGTTCTTTTAAGTCTGTGCTTGAAGCTTCGGAAGTTACTGCAGCAGAGAGAAAACTTATCAGCAGTTTCAATAGCAATGTGAATCTTCTTGTTCAGAAAACTTGGGTAGAAAAGGACGACGAGGCTCTTAAGGAGCAGGTTCTTTATAAGCTCGATGGTCTTTGCAAGGAGTTCGAGAACGATAATTACGGTGTTTCTTATGTTGGTCTTGTCCAGTTGCTCCGCGACGTAGTTTATCTTATGTTCGGAACGCAGACAAACAGCGGCGAGTTCCTTGAATATGCATTCCGTATTGATCCCGGATTCGGCATTTTTTGGTGGTATGTAGAAAGTCTTCCGACCGAAAGGCCGGCTGCAGAAGCTGTTGCGAAGGCATATCTGCTTCTGAGCATGATTTTTCTATCAAATTATTAAACGAGCTTGCGAAAGTCGGACGAGTTTGCAAGTTCGCAGAAGCGTCCGGCTCGTTAATTTAATAAAGCATTACCGCTCCGGGCAAGCCAAATGCGAAAGTTGCAAGCTCCGGTAAAAAAGGCGGTATTATGAAGTTACAGGATATTTTTGAATCCCTCCGTGAAAGTTCCAGAAAACTGGCACAATTATCTCCAGGTCAGAAAAACAAAGCCCTTTTAGCAGTAAAAGAATCGTTGATGACACGCACTGCGTCTATTATCGCAGCGAATGACCACGATGTTATGCGCGCGAAAGACAAGGGCATGAAAGACAGTCTTATCGACAGGCTCAGAATTGACGAAGCCCGCATGGAAGGCATTCTTTCCGGCATTGATGAGGTTATTGCTCAGACTGATCCTGTTGGACAGGTTGTTGCGGGCTGGACGAACGAGAACGGTCTTATTATTAAACAGGTTCGTGTTCCGATTGGTGTTGCCGCCATTATCTACGAGTCGCGCCCGAATGTAACGGTTGACGCTTTTGCCATTGCGTACAAAAGCGGAAATTCTATTCTTCTTCGCGGAAGCTCTACAGCTCTTGAGACGAATATGGAGATTGTCTCCGCAATAAAAGCCGGACTTCGTTCTGTCGCAGACTGTGGCGCGGGTGTTCCGGGCGCGGTAGAGCTTGCTGCGTCTGGCAGTCGTGATGAAGTTGATGATATTTTGAACGCTCGCGGATATATAGATGTCGTGCTGCCGCGCGGTGGTGCTGATTTGATAAAGATGGTCGTTGAGAAAGCGTCCGTGCCTGTCATTGAGACAGGAAGCGGAATCTGCCATCTTTTTGTGGATGAGTCAGCTGATTTGGACAGAGCGGCGATTATCGCTGAGAACGCAAAGCTTCAGCGTCCTGGCGTTTGTAACGCGATTGAGGTGCTTGTCGTGCACAGTGCAGTTGCAGAGGCATTCTTGCCGAAGTTGAGCGAAAGGTTCGCCGGACGCGCTCAGTTCCGCTGTGATGAGCGTGCGTTGCCGATTATGCAGAAGGCGGCTGCTGATGCGAAAGATGCTTCCGTTGCGAAAAAACTTGCTGAAAAAGTTGTCGCTGCCGGCGAAAAAGACTTTGACACAGAGTTCCTTGATAACATACTCGCAATTAAAGTGGTCGATTCCGTAGAGGAAGCCGTGACCCACATAAATGCTCACAATACAAAGCATTCAGAGTCAATCCTTACTTCCAGCATAAAGAACGCCTCGTATTTCAAGGCGAACATCGATGCTGCCTGTGTTTATGTGAACGCCTCAACGCGCTTTACTGACGGTCAGGTTTTTGGCTACGGCGCGGAGCTTGGTATAAGCACTCAGAAGCTTCATATCCGCGGCCCGATGGGACTTGCTGCATTGACTACAACAAAATACTTAATTGAAGGCGAAGGACAAATACGGTGACAGTAACAGAAACTCTTTCCGAGGCACGGAAAATTGTCATAAAAATAGGCTCGAACACGCTCGCAAAGGCTGACGGAACAATAAACATTGATTTTATGAAAAGCTTTGCGGAGCAGTGCGCCAACTTGATAAAAAATGGCAAGCAGATTGTGCTTGTTTCTTCCGGGGCGCAGGTTGCTGGTGTTTCGACAATAGACAGATGGTCACGCAAACGCGACATCCACTACAGACAGGCGCTTTGCTCCATCGGACAGGTTGAGCTGATGGATAAGTGGCGCTGTGCATTTGCAGATTACGGCATTCATATCGGGCAGCTTCTTCTTACAAAAGAAGATTTTGCGGACGACCACCGCACGCTGAACATGCGCAACACGCTTTTTACGCTTGTGGATGAAGGCGTTGTTCCGATTATCAACGAGAACGACTCCGTTGCGTTTGATGAAATCCGAATTGGTGATAACGACAACCTTTCCGCGCTGACCGCGATTCTTTGGAACGCCGATGTTCTTATTCTTTTCAGTGACATTGACGGTGTGTACACAAAGAACCCAAAAGACAATCCCGATGCAAAGCGGATTGACGTTGTAGACGATATAAAGCAGCTTTATTCCGAGATTTCAATCGGTTCTACGAATGCGTTCGGTACGGGCGGAATGGGAACGAAACTTGAGGCGGCTGAGCGCGTTGTGGCTTATGGAATTCCGATGATTCTTGCGGATGGTGGGCGAGAAAAGGCACTTGAAGGACTTGCGGAAGGCAAGTATTCGGGCACGCTTTTTACAGCAGAGTAATGGTTTGTATAAATGGCACTTTGTGTTACATAGTAAAAAAAATGCAACATGTGAACAAGGAGACGTATTTATGAAAAAATGTAATATCGGATGCATCGGTTGCGGTGTTATGGGCGGTGCGCTTATCCGCGCAATAGCGAAAGTTGTTCCTGCATCAGACATTTATTTGTTCGATACCGATGCGGCAAAGATGGATTCCCTCGCAAAAGAGCTTGGAGCAAACACTGCTAAGAACGGCTGCGATGTCGCGACAAAAGCCGACTATTTGTTGCTTGCCGTAAAGCCGGCGTATGTGGATTCTGTGCTTTCGGATATTACAGCCGTCGTTCCGCAGAATGAAATGCCTCTTTTTGTTTCTATCGCAGCCGGCGTAAAGCTTGAGAAACTTAGGAAAGCCGCGCTCACAAAAGCTAGGTTTGTGCGCCTTATGCCGAATATCCCGGCTCTTGTTGGCGAGGCGATGATAGCACTGACTCATGAAGACGATGTTTCTGCCGACGAAGTTGCAGCCGTTAAGGAGCTTCTTTCAAAAGCCGGCTCTGTTGAGTGTGTTCCAGAAAACTTGATGGACTGTGTTACAGGCATTTCCGGTTCTGGCCCGGCTTATGGTTTCGTGTTTATAGAAGCTCTTGCTGATGCCGCCGTAAAACTTGGAATGCCGCGAAAACAGGCGTATGTGTATGCAGCGCAAACACTTAAAGGTGCGGCGACGATGGTTCTTGAAACAGGCAAGCATCCTGCTGCGCTTAAAGACGATGTATGCTCGCCGGGCGGTACAACGATTGCGGGTGTAGCCGCTCTTGAAGAGTATGGTTTCCGCCATGCCGTAATACAGGCAGCAGTTGCAGCAACAGAACGTTCTGCAGAACTTGGCAAAAAATAATTCAGATATTTCGGGTAAAATACTGTTATGCAAAAAATCTCTCTTGTCGCTTTTCTTGGAAATGTCGGCGACAAATATAAAAACAACCGCCACAATTCGGCATGGCTTTTCTGCGACTCTCTTCCGTATGCGGGGAGCCTTGTATGGCACGAGAAATTCAAAGGACACTACGCTGTTCACGAGTTCGACCGCTACGGCGAGAAAGAACAGGTTTATTTCCTTAAACCAGATACATTTATGAATCTTTCTGGTGAAAGCATTCAGGCATTGGCGGCGTTCTATAAAATCAAACCGGAATCGATTCTTGTTGTGCATGATGAACTTGAGCTTCCATGCGGTACAGTCAGTCTGAAATGGTCGGGCGGACTTGGCGGACACAACGGACTTCGCTCAACAAAAGAAATGCTCGGAACAGCTGATTTTTGGCGGCTTCGCTTTGGTATCGGTCGCCCTGAACACAAGGACGTTGCGGGCTACGTGCTTTCTGATTTTACATCGGACGAGCGTATCATCCTTTCGCAGATTTTTCCGCAAGTAGCGGAGCTGCTCGACACGATTTTTGTGAAAGGTCCTGAATCGCAGTTGGACGCATGGAAAAAGAAAAATCTTGCGCCGCCTGCAAAGTGAGGAGAACATGAAAGAAAACGAAGCGAAAAAAGCCGCGAACATTGACGGCGATACAGAAAAACAAATCCCGGCAGGACTGAACCCATCAGTTTGTGATCCTACTGAGCGTGCTGAAACAGAAAAAGCATTCGGTCGGCTCTACGATATAGTTAAGACGCTCCGTGCTCCCGGCGGCTGTCCGTGGGATAGAGAACAAACCCCAGAGACAATGCGCACCGACCTTGTGGAAGAGGCTTTCGAAGCCGTCGATGCCATAAACGAAAAGCAGCCCGCCCACGTTTGTGAGGAAATGGGCGATGTGTTCCTGAACGCTTCTATGATTGCGTACATGTACGAGCAGAACGGCGATTTTAAGCTCGCAAGGTCGCTCAATGAAGTTTCCGACAAGATAATCCGGCGGCATCCTCATGTTTGGCCAGAATCCGAGGGAAAGCAGAACGCGCTTGAAGGCGGCGCAAAAACGGCTGACGATGTTCTTACCCAGTGGGATGCCATAAAACGCGGTGTAGAAGGTCGCGCTGGAAAAAGTGTCCTCGACGAAGTTTCAAAAGGATTGCCACCACTTATGCAGGCGTACAAGCTCGGCAAAAAAGCGGCGAAAAAAGGCTTTGACTGGAATGAGGGCGATCTGAAAGGACTTTGGGCAAAAATCGACGAGGAAAAAGCAGAGCTTATTGAAGCATGCGAGAAATTCCCGAAAAAGGACAGCAACGGAAAAGCTGCCGCAGAGGTAGAGGAAGAATTCGGCGATGTTCTTTTCTGCCTTGTGAACCTTGCCCGCCATCTTGGTGTTGACCCTGTAATGGCGATGGAGCGTGCGAACGCCAAGTTTAGGCATCGGTTCGGCTATGTAGAGGCAAAAATGGCGGAGAACGGCAAAGAGTTCGTTCGTGGTCAGTGGACCGAAGAGGAAGACAAGCTCTGGAAAGAAGCGAAAAAGCTTGAACGACAATAGTTTTTGACATATATTTATATAAGGTGATTTTATGAACAGATTTGATAACAAAGATGATGAGAATAAGGAAGAAGCACAGAACGCTGATGCTCTTTCTATGAAATTTCTTAAAACCCGCCAGATTCTTTTGAGCGGAGAAGTAAACAAGGCTCAGGCTGAAAAAATCGTACGCCAGCTGCTTATTCTTGAGGCAGATTCTGACGACCCGATTTATGTCTATATCGATTCGCCCGGCGGTGACGTTAACTCCGGCTACGCGATTTTTGACATGATTCGCTTTGTTAAAGCACCGGTTTACACAATCGGAATGGGACTCGTAGCCAGTGCCGGCGCACTTATCTACCTTGCAGCCCCAAAAGAAAGAAGACTTGCGCTTCCGCACAGCCAGTATCTTATCCACCAGCCTCTTTGTGAGTGGAAAGGCACGGCGACCGAACTTGAGATTAACGCACGCGAAATAGAAAAGACACGCGCCGGACTTAACAAGATTATTGCCGAAGAAACCGGCAAAGATGTTGAGCAGGTTGCCAAAGACACAGACCGCGATTACTGGTTAAATGCTGAAGAAGCAAAAGATTACGGACTTGTCGGAAAAATTGTCAAGGCGCGTGGCGACCTGAAATAAGAGATTCGGCAAAAATCGCTGTAAGGAGGAGTGTTATGAGACAGAAATGGTTTTCAATAGTTGTGGTGATGATTTTGCTTTCGTTGTTCTCTGCTTGCTCAAAGAAAGAAGAACCGGAAGAAGTGATAAACTTCAAGTCTGCCGAGAGCGAGGAGACTGTTGAAAATCCTGTTGTTCAGAACGAAGAACCTCCTGTTACGTCGGCTGTGGTAGATACCACCGCCCCTGCTGATGTAAAGGACCTTGTTGCGTCATCGGGCGATAACTCTGTAATGCTCAGCTGGACAAACCCTGCTGACGAAGATTTCTCAAAAGTCGTTATTACATACGGTATTGACGGAACGGCTTCTGTAAGAGGTACGCCCGGCAGCATTGGAAAGCAGTATATTTCGAATTTGAAGAATGGCACTGAATATACGTTTACCGTAATGGCGGTGGATAAACTTGGTAACGCGAGCGACGGAGTGCAGATTTCTTCGACACCTGTAAGCCCGGAGCCTGTAAAACCTGTTGAACCGCCTGCTCCAAAACCGGCAAAGATTCCAGAGCCAACTCCCGCACCAAAACCTGTAGCGCCAGCTCCTGTAGCAACTGTTGTTCCGGAGCCTGTGCCTGTTGTTGAGCCGGAGCCGGTATCAGAGCCAGTTTCTGTTAAGTTTATACGCAGCGCAGACGGAAATATCGCCGCGAGCGTGGATTGCGTTTTTGCGAAGACATCCGAAGTGACAGTGCTTGAAAAAGCAGCATCAATAGAGCTGAATGAACAAAAAACTTTGCTTTCTGCTTATAGGATGGGAAAATATCCTGTTACGCAGGAACTTTTTGAAGCCGTTATGGGAATAAACCCAAGCAAGTGTGTGGATTCAAGCACACTGTACCAGACGGCGCAAGGCGAAGTTACAAAACTCAAGCCGTGCGAGAAAGTTTCTTGGTACGATGCAATAGCGTTCTGCAACAAGCTCAGCGTTCTTTTGGGCTATGAGCCTTGCTATGTCGTGAAGGGCATTGATGATTGGGCATCGTTTATCTACGAGAATATTCCTACAGAATATAACGCCGACTGGTCTGACGTTTACTGCGATTTTACGCGGAACGGCTTCCGTCTGCCAACAGAACGTGAGTGGGAAGTTGCCGCTCGCGGCGGAAACCCGGCAGCAGCAGAATGGAACTATGCTTTCAGCGGCAAAGATACCGCCGTTCGTGAAGCAGCAAACAAAGATTTGGACAGCGTCGCTTGGTACCGCTACAATATCTGCAACGGCGGCGTAACCGCTTCCGCAGAGCCTGCGTATGGAGCCGGCTACGGAACGCACGAAGTCGGCTTAAAAGAGCCTAACTCACTTTCATTGTACGATATGTGCGGTAACGTTTGGGAATGGTGCTGGGACAGCTGCAAGACAACGGACGACAACAGTACGTTCGCGGTTGACCCGGTTTCCGGCGTTCCTGCCGACTCCTGCCGTGCGCTGCGTGGCGGAAGCTGGGGCATAGACGCTACATGCTGCGACATTCCGTCACGCCTTGTTGAGTACGAATTCTACCGCAGCGCACGGTACGGTTTCCGTATTGTACGCACTGGAACGGCAGAGTAGAACACCTCGATTAATCGTTGATTTCATAGCATAAAATATGATATAATCCTCACTGTATGAAATTTGATTTAACGGATGAAGTTCGTAATCAGATTATTTTCTCAATGGAAGATCAGGGTAAGTCATACGTATTTGATTCAGTGGAATTAAAGACTGTTCCATTTACTGAAGTGGAGACAGGCAGCGACCGTTATTACAAGATTCCCGAGTGGGATTCTATGGACGGGTTTCATCTTATGGAGCGTTTTGTCGCCTTGTTAAGAAACCCTCTCGCAAGAGAATCTCTAAGGGCTGTGCTTTTTTCCGGTCGGGGAGTATTCCGTAATTTCAAAAAAGTCCTTCGGGAATATCCTGAAGTTGAGCGGCTTTGGTACGCATTCAAAGAGAACGGCATGAACCGCATAATCGTTGAATGGTACAATGTTCTGTGTGAATCATGGGGGCTCGAAGCTCTTGGAAGCGAGCCGGAAGAGAATACAGACATTTTAAGGGACGATTTCATCTTTAGGGAAATTGAAGGAGAGCACGATTTCGAGAATGTTTTCATGAGCGCAGATTCTCTTCTTAGAGAGGTTGAGAAGTCTTATGAAGGGGAAATCGGTCTTGTAGTTGCTGAACTATTACAACGTCAAAGAGATTATTCTGAAGATTGCGATGAGTATAATCTGATTGCAGAGACTGTGGACGGCGATTTTGCCGGATGCATTACTGCTTCTTCCGTTTTGGAGAGCGCGCCGCATACAGCAGTGCTTTCCATGATTTTTGTCACTCCCCGCTATAGGGGTTTAGGCGTTGGCCGTGAACTGACGTTACAGTGCCTCGACAAATTAAAGCAGCGAGGTATTCATTGGGTTATGGTTGCTAATCTTATTGTTTCAGGATATGCGGCGACCATGCTCCGAAACTGTGGCTTTGAACCGATGGGAACGGGCTTTATCGCAAATTTATAAAACACAGGAGAAATGCAGTGACCGAGGAAAAATTTATAGAGATACTGCAGAATGCGGTCGAAAAGGTCCGGAGTGAAGAGGACCCTGTAGAACTGAACAATTACAGAAAACTGTTCAAAAAAAATGTGCCGTTCGCACTTAGAAACTATGTGGCGGCTTTTCTTGCAAAGAGTGCTGAGGGCGGATTCCGCCGTAATTCTTACAGGCGTTATGAGAAAGAATACCGCCATGACAACAACCGGTACAACAAAGAGGCTAAACCAGAGTTTGAGTCACAGGCTCCTACTCACAATGTGATTGATGAGAGCCTTGCTTCTACGATTTTTATAAGCATTGGACGCAACCGCCACGTTTTCCCAAGAGATTTGATTGGTCTTATCACACAGAATACAGGCTTGGAAAGAAACCGCATCGGCGAGATTCGTGTTCTTGACAACTACTCGTTCGTCCAGTTCTATTCAGAGGATTGCGACACAGTCATAAAAACTCTTGATGGCTACACATACAGAGGCCGCAAGCTTACCGTAAGCTACTCAAAGAAAAAGTCAGAAATGACAGAAGATTATGAGTCAGCACAGAATGATTCTTTGCCCGATAACGACGGTGCGGATGCAGCTCGTTTCGAGACAGCGGAATCAAACGGCGGAAACAGCGAGTTTTTAGTTTAATTCACGCGACATCAATAGGGTGGTGAATGTATTCCATACAGTGTTTCAGTACAGCCTACATGGGCACCAATACATACATCGTAAGCCGGTATTCATCTAGTTCCGCTAAGGAGAATGATGAGCCTGACTGCGTTTTTGTCATTGATGCCGGCGGGCACCAAATTGATGTGGATAAATACCGCGACATTCTGAAACGCTGTGATGGATTTGTCTTTACTCACGGACATTTTGATCATATCAGCGCCCTTCCTTATTTACACAAACTTTTTCCTGACGCGCCGATTGCGATACACGAAGATGATGCGTTCTATCTTGGAAAAGATGCTGCCGACCTTCATGTTTCGGATTTTACGGCGCTTGGACTTGCCGTATATGTCAGGAACTTTTTTAAGCAGGAAGGTGATCTTCCCGCAGCGACCTTGCTTTTGAAAGAAGGCGACAAACTTCCGTTCGCGCCGGAGTGGACTGTCTTTCATACGCCAGGACACAGCCCCGGATCAATCTGCCTTTACAACGAAGAAGAACAAACGCTTATTTCCGGCGATACGCTTTTTGCCAACGGTGGTTTTGGGCGGACGGACTTGCGCGGTGGCGACTATTCCAAGCTGATGAAAAGCCTTTCCCGCTTGGAAAAGCTTCCTCATGGAACAAAAATTTTGCCCGGTCATGGAGAATTCGCGTATGTGGAATAATAATACAGGTTTTAAAGTAGTCCGTGCAAAGCGCAACCAGCGCACTTTGCACGCATTGTTTGCCTTGCTGCTGGCGGCTCTCGTTTTATCTGGCTGCAAGAAGCAGGAACGCGCGCCGCTTATGGACGAGCCTGATCCAGATATAGTTGTTTCACGACCTGACACTATGGTTCCAAAGTGGCTTCCGGGTGATTACGCGCATATAGCTGTCGTTTTTGGAGTAGGCTACGAGACGGAAGAGCTCCGCCAGCCAGTGCTCGATTATTTTGCGGAAGAGTTCGGACTTGCCGAGGACGGCGGACTTATTGAGCCGTATGTCTTTCCGGCTGAATATTTTAACGGTAAAAGAATCAGGGTAGCTTTCCTTACCGACACGATGAAAGACAAGAATTTGTGCGGGCTTGTGCTTTTGAGCGCGCCTGACAGGGCTTACTACGCCCTTATGGATCTTACTGAAAACGGAATTCCGTATCCGGTTTGGTCGGTTTTCCCTGTCACATACACGACAGACGAGGTTCTAGGAACGGAATACGGCTCGTTTTTTGTGCTTGACTACAAGGAGCTGAGCGAGGGCAATGCTTCTGATACAGATTCTGCGCTTATCGATGTTATGGATAACGGCACAAAAACGTATGAGGGAAATATCGGCGACATTCTGACCCCGATAATTCACTACATAAAAAAATCATCTGACGGTGTTAACGAGCCATATAGTCCTGGTCATGCTGCTGAATATCTTCTTAAGGCATATAAAGATACTTTCGTTGACTGCACGCTTTCGCGGTTTGTTGAGCAGGAGTCGGGATTGTCGGCTTCGAACCACTATGTTCTGGGGATTCGTAAATGAACAGCTTGGTTCAAGTGCGCACAGGGCTCGTCGGCTCGGGAACTGATATAGAAAATCTTGCGTCTGCAAAAAAGGCGACGATTCTTGTTCTTTCGGACATTCACTGTGACGATTTTGAGCTTTTGCTTGAGATATTGAGGCAGTTCGGCACTGACGCTGATGCTTTGGTTTATTGTGGCGACGGCATCCGCGATTTTGCTAGATTGTTCGCGCAAGCTTCGGAAGATGAAAAAATCCGCCAGACAATTCCGCCTGTTGTGGCTTTTGCCCGCGGAAACGGAGATTACAACGAGTATTTGGGCGGTTCGGTACGGTTCGATGTGCCGGATGTTGTTACATTCAAGGCAGCGAGCAGAACGATATTGGCAACTCACGGACATCTATTTGGCGTTGATTTTGGTACTGATCATCTTTGTTCGGTAGCATCTGCGTCAAAAGCAAGCCTTGTGTTTTATGGTCACACACACTGTCCGTACAAAAAGATACAGGATAATGTCGTTGTCTTGAATCCGGGAAGCGTCGCACGGCCAAGAAACGGCTCACGTCCGTCTTTTGCGGTTGTGACATATCCGGGCGTGTCCGAAAAATTTGAAATCAGCTTTTTCGCGATAAAGCAGATCCTGTTCGGACACTATCAATTCTCGCTCATATCGATATAATTTGAATAGGAGCTGCTCGCAGAACGTAGTTTTGTGGCAGAACTAAAGTAGAATAATACAATGAAATACACTGTAAGTTTCAGTTGCTTGCCGGAAGAAGAGAAAAACGAAACTCTGCTACGAAAAAAAGCTGTAAAAGAGTTGCGAAAAAGCGGCGTGAGCCTTGCGGAAAACGAGATTTCGGCTTTTGTTTTCAGAAAAAAATCAATTGATGCGCGTAAAAGGGATGTGAAGTTTTTCCTTCGTTATGATATTTACACTGGTGGAGACAGCCCGGAGAACGACGAAGAATATGTGTTCGTGCCGCGTTGGAAAAAATGCGATGTAGAAAGCAGTGTAGACGGGGCTTCTGGTGGAAAGAGCGTCATTTCTGGAAAGCGCGTTCTTATAATCGGCGCGGGACCCGCCGGACTTTTTGCAGCGCTTACTTTGCTTGAAAGCGGGATAAAACCTGTCATCATCGAGCGCGGACCTGAAACATCGCAGAGAAAACGCGATATTGCGGACATAAGCCGTACCGGTGTTCTTAACGGCGATTCTAACTACTGTTTTGGAGAAGGCGGGGCTGGTACTTTCTCTGACGGAAAGCTTTTTTCCAGGTCAGGGAAGCGCGGCAATATCGGGCGGATTTTGCAGATACTTGCCTTTCACGGCGCGGATCCAAAAATACTTACGGACGCGCACCCGCACATTGGAACAGACAAGCTTCCGCAGATAATAGACAACATAAAAAAGACGATAGTGAATTACGGCGGCGAGGTTTTGTTCAATACGCGCTGTACGGAATTGCTGACAGAAAGAAAATCAGCAGGAGCGCAAGCCACTGCTGCAATTTGTGGCGTTAAAGTCGTGGACACTCAAACTGGTGCGGAGCGTGTAATAAACGGTGATACGCTGATTCTTGCCTGCGGTCATTCTGCACCGGACATTTACCGAATGATAGCCGCCGTTGATAATCGCGCTCTGGAAGCAAAAACATTCGCAGTTGGTGTGCGTGTAGAGCATCCGCGCGAGGTTATAGACAAGATTCAGTATCACGGAAAAGAGCGCGGTGAAGTTTTGCCAGCTGCGGAATACCGGCTTACGGCGCAGGTTCAGGAGAGGGGCGTTTATTCGTTCTGTATGTGTCCGGGCGGGCTTGTAGTGCCGTCTGCTTCGTCGCCAGATGGTGTTGTTGTTAACGGAATGTCGCCGTCGAGCCGGAATGCATACTGGTCGAATGCGGCGATTGTCGTGGAGTGCCGTCCGGAAGATTATGCAGCATGGGGCAAGAGTGAAGGTGATCCGCTTGCGGGACTAAACTTTAGGACGCAGATAGAGCAGGCGGCGAAAAATGCGGCACAG
>JAEEGK010010472.1_pt1 | contig 21388 bp, 14 predicted proteins | sample 8958771 | NCBI WGS metagenome assembly JAEEGK01 (sample SAMN16246547, study PRJNA631951) | gut metagenome | biome: gut microbiome; feature: rumen; material: SC-attached | host: Bos | place: Iran: Karaj | collected 2018-10 | reverse complement strand
AGCTGCTGGACGAGCTCTTTTATGATTATAATGATAAGCACGTCTGAGAGCCGCAAGCAAAAGACTTTGTTTTCAGAAGCCGTCAAGCGCCTCAGATCTAAAGAGTAATACAAATCGCAGTCTATACGGCAAAAGGCAAGGACAGTTTTTGGCTGACCTTGCCTCAATTCGTTATCACTCTCTTTCACCACCAATAGTTCGGACTTCCGCTGTGTCCTGCAGAATGTTTTCCATAGCTTGACGCTGGTAATCGAGGCAAAGCATGATGGGCTTTTTCTGGAAACCATAGCGCTGCTGCCGGAGCGAATCCAGCACCCGCAGGTCGCAGTCGTAGCCAAGGAGTACCGGCCGCCCGGTGAGCGGTTCCACCGCATCGATGACCCGTTTGTAGTATTCGGAAGGCTGATAGGCTGCCAGGGCATGCCTGTTGAAATCCAGATAATCTGATGTGCGGAGGATCATGGGCAGAAGCGCATCTCCCGCAGCGTCATTTGTCACGAAGTAGCAGTTGTCGAAGAAATCGGAGACGACGAAGTATCTGTCTCCGTTGATGCGGGGACTTCGGCAGAGCTTTTCCGCGACGTTCATTCGGTTTCCAATGACGATTTGTGACATCATGGTTTTCTGGAATCCTCTTGCCTGCAGAAGACCCTTGATCCCGATGGCATTATTCTCTTCGGAGATCCGCTGCCAGTAGATCCGCTGCTTTCCGGCATAATACATAAAGAAACAGCGGTTGTCGCGGACGATGATCCCGATGAGCCGGGAAGTCTTGGACTGGGCCCTGTCGTCTAACTCTTCAAATGCCGCGCGCAGCTCGAAGGGGGAGTAGTAATAGAGCTGTTCGTTATCCACTGGTCTTCGCTGAAAATCGCGGGAGGGAAACAGCAACGAGGGTTTATCCATAGGAGGGATCAGTGCGCCCGCCGCTCTTGCCATGACCAATCCCGTCGCAATCGCGTGGAGCCGAAGGATCTTGGCTTCCCTCGATGGGAATATCTGCGGCACCATGTCCTTTCGGCCATAGATCATCGCCAGCGCGCTCGGGTCCCGTTCGGCAATGTAATCCTCGCCCTTTTCCGTGAGCTGCAGGGAGCGGATCACCTGCCGTTTACTCTCCCGGCGGATAAGGACTACATATCCCTTACGGATTGCCCGATACATCACGTTGCGGTCATATTGCTCATGACCGCTGAGCCGCTTGGCCAGCGCGGCGGGAAACGAAATGGAATAGCCCACCAGGATCAGCAGATCCAGGAGCCTGTCAACTTTCCTCATCATGATCTTCACCCTTGCTCCAGATAAGCTTTCATCCTTGGGCCGTGGCCGCTGCAAGGCTGTTCAGGCTGATTTGGCTGCTCCTGGCTTCCGTTCACGTTCTTGTTGTTCTCTGTCGTTTTTCGATGGTTCCCGTGTCGATCGGTGTACCATTTCGGGAGGACATCAGGTTCCATAAGATAGAATATCGTGGCGTCCGCATCACCGAAATCCGTGCACTGCAGAACTGAGGAGAGGAGCCCGGTGTCATTGATCAGGTACAGGGACTCGATCACGTCCAGATACCGCTTGGTCTCGATATTGTCATAATCGCGGACCCGTCTGGGGCTCAGCGACGCATTATACTGATGCACGATGCAGATCGCACAGTCGTGCAGGCGGTCCCTTGGATGCTCCATCAGAAAAGCTATCAGAGATTGACGCAGCGGTGCAACCAGAAAATCAGCCGCATAGTTACGATTCCGTTTCGGCAGAATCGCAGGCAGCATGATCCTGATCCAGTCGGGCTCCTCCGTGATCTCAATGTGCTGCGCATCGGATATTTCCTCATAGAACTGCAAGACTGTCGATCCGTCCGTTCGAGCCGCAAGATCCCGCAACTGAACAGCATTCGCTTCCACCTTTCGGATCAACGGATAAAGCTCACTGACGGGATTATACCTCTCGATCGTCTCCATCCTTTTTATAATCAGGGATAGCTTGTCGCCCACGAAGCTGAAGTCAGTCGACGTCTGCCGCATGAGATCTAAGTAAGTTTCGTTCATGTCTACCTCCTATAATTCTGAGATGAGAGTACTATTATGCCTGTCGATTCACACCTGTGCGAAGGCTGACTCGGCTGACTTCACATTCTGGATCAAAATGGAAAATTTCTGACCAAACCACATACACCCGGCCATTTTTGCCCTGTCGGCAACATAACAGTTTTCGCACTCTCATCTCTTGGTCAGGGAAAAGGGACGGAATGTATATAAAAAACCGTCGATTTTTCCAATCGAAATCTGATATACTTTTTTACTGCCTTTTAGGTGAAAAACAGCCTGTGAACAACTCCGGTTTTGATGACAACCGGGGGAAATGCGGCTTGCAAAGAGATCCTCTCACTATGAATGTCCAATAATGAAGGGTGAGACAGCCCGATTTGAGCGAATAAAGGCGTAGACCCTTGTATTCCAAGGCTCTGCTTTACTTGACCATGTGGACGAATAAAGGGGTCTGAGCTTCGAACCTCTGTTTATTCGCTCATCATAGACGAGTAAGCTGAACCCTTGAGTTGCAAGGCTTTTCCCGCTTATTCGCTCATTTCCCTCAATCAAACGGCGACGCAAGATAAATGCGCCAGACCTTTGTGTCCCCGAAACCGCCATTTTCCACCTTGACCATTCCGGTGGCTGTAAGTTCGTTCTTTGCTCGGCGAAGCGTGCTGGCTGAATACCCGGCTTCGGCAGCCGCCTTGTCCAGGTCGCAGATATTCATTTGCCCACAGTCCGACAGTTTGTTGACGATCCAATCCTTGCATTCCTCGCGTTTTGGCTTCGATGTGTTCGCAGCATAATCCGCCATGAATTCCCGATCCCGCTTATAACTGGTTCCGGTGACCTGAATCCGTCCGGAATCGCCGATCCGAAACAGTCGGGTCTCCTGAAGACTGAAGTAGTTGTTCTTCTCGTTTGAAAGGTATCGGATGCCCTGATCTTCTGTGTAACCCGCCATCCAGACGGAGCGGGAGATATCCCAAAGATCGGCACTGTCAGCGATCCGATCACGCCCGGATGCTCCTTTGCGCTTGTTTGTATGACAGATCACGAGGAAAGCTGTACCGACTTCTTCGCCCAGTGGAATCAGCCGAGCCATGCAATCCCGCATGGCGTTTCGGCTGCCCATGTTGATATCCGGCGGAATGAAACCCTGAACCGGATCGAACACGCAGACCTTCGGGCGAAAGTGCCTCACGAATTGCTCCATCTTCTGAGAGCCGAATTTAAAACCCCGAAGAACTCCGTCCTTATCGCCCGCTGCATCCATCGTGATGATGTTCGCTTCATTGGCTCCGGCTTCGCGAAGTTTTCGTTTCAGCTTTTTGGCAACACTGTCTTCGGTGGTGCAAAAGGCAACCGGCATCGGACTTCGTTCCATATCCGGAGGATCAAGCATGCATGGCCTCCCGCTGCTGAGCGAAGACAGCAGATCAATCCAGATGGAAGTCTTTCCGATCCCTCCGTCGGCTGCCAGCAGCGTGATCTGCTCCGCCGGCATCCAACCCGGCACGATCCACTCCGCCTCCTGCTCCACAAAGCGGTCAAGCGGCTTGAAGCAGTTCAGGAAAGCGTCTGCCGTCAGTTCTGCATGAACCTGGTCAGCGTAGGCTTCAAAACCCTGCTGCATAGCTCATCGACCCCCTTTCGGTCACAGAAGACCTTTATCTGCGGCTCAATTGCCCCATATACGAGTGACTCCCAGGTGTCCGTCAAGAATGGGGCCCAGCGTAGGGCAAGCGCTTCCTCCTCATAAAGGTTGTCGGGGGCCGCTTTGGCAGCATCATCCGCGATCCGAAGGCATAGTGCCAGCCGCCGAAGCAGCCGATCCTTCCATTCTTCAAACTCATGCTCCGATTGCCGGACAAATTGCCGCCGATCCGCCTCCTTCTTCGCCTGTACCCGTTCCTCGTCCGTCATCGGCGTGGTAAGCGGCAAGCCCAGGGAAAAATCATCATTGAGCTTTCGAACGGCATCCGACGGGGAAAGGCTGAACAGCTTTCCAACGAAATCGATCACGCTGCCGCCCTCACTGCAGCTAAAGCATTTCCAGCTGGCAGGGTGGAGCTTCAGGCTGGGTGTCCGATCCGCATGAAACGGGCAAGAGATAAAGCCTGCCCGGTTCGCTATAAAGCCGTAATACCTCGCCGCCTCCGGTACTGGCACCAGCTCTTTGACGGCTTTATAATATTCCCGGCGTACCGATTGACCTTCCCGGCCTTTTTGTGTAGAATAGCCGTAAGAACGCGAACGCCGCCCCCGCGCCGTTTCCGTTTCTTGTTTGCCGTCCCGGTGCTGCAACGCCGGGACGGCGTTTCTTTCCTCTCCCATGATGCGGCCCTCCTTCATCCGTCCTCGCGGTGGATGCCGGAGACAGCCGCCCTGGATTCTTGCTCCAGCTGCTCCTGCAGCAGGTCCACGTTCACAAGAAACTTCCTTCCGGTTTGGATGCCGGGCAATCTGCCCTGGTGGTACAAAGTGCGCAGATGATACTCCGCCAGCAGGCCGGTTCTTGCTACTTCACGGATGGTTCTGTAGTTTGACATTCCTCTTCCTCCTCCTTTTTCTTAGCTGCCTTACGCTCCCAATATCGCCGGTTTGCTTCGCGCATCTTTTCTCGGTTCTTTGCACGATAAGCCCGGTAATACTCGCGTTTTGCCTCTTTTGCTTCTTCTGTCAGTTTTTCCATGTTGTCCTCCTAACTGAACTTTCTTCTTGACATATACCACTTCAAAGAGTATGATTTCTTGCGGAGAAAATAATAAACGCAAAAATAATGACTGTCAACTACAATTGCGGACGAGATGAAAAACGCAACAGAAGCGAACTACCGGAGGGAGAAGCATGCCAAGAAAGAAAGAATTACCCTATCAGACGGAGGGAGATGTGTTTGCCACACGCCTGCGGGAAGTCATGAAGAAACGCCGAGAGAATCAAACGACACTTGCGGCCAAGATCACGGAACAGTCCTGCGTGATTCAGCGACAGAGCATTTCCCAGTATATGCAGGGTCAAAGCAAGCCCGATACGACACGCCTTGCTGCCATCTGTAAAGCCTTGGATGTTTCCGCTGACTATCTGCTGGGGATGTCTGATACGGAAAGGAAAAGTCCTACTCTTCGTGCTGCAGTTGAGTATACCGGGCTTTCTGAAGCGGCAATTGTGACAATATCTTATGCATCCGGGGGATACGTACGTTTTTGGGAAGAAGAGACCGACCTGCGCCTTGACGAAGATGTCAATGATTTCCTCGGTGATACCGCAGTAGAAGCCTTGGATGAATTGTTAAGGAACGAAGGTGACGGCCTCTTGGATGCGCTTGCGGAAGTCCGGCGTGTTGCCGGGACTATAGAGGATTTATGGGCAGAGTGGAAAGACAGAGAATCGGGTGATTTGCCGCAGTCCCTGTCCCTTTACGAAGCCTGTCAAATAGAGAAAGAACTGCGCTTTTCTCTGTTCAACCTTACAGAGGAAGCAAAGAAGAGTGCAAATGATTTGTACGATTATGATGGGGCTCTTAAAAAGATAAAGGAAATCATAAGAAAACGGCAAGATGACATGGCGAAAGCGGCACCCCGGCAGGTGGAGGAGAATACCCAAATAACCGAAGAAGGGGGCGACGACAATGGCTAACATCCAGGAACGCAGGGATAAGACCGGCAAGCTCATTTCCTACTCCGTACGTGTCCACCGTGGCCGCGGGCCCGACGGAATCCAGCTGAAACCTTGGACGGCAACCTTCGACGTACAGCCCACTTGGTCGGAAAAGAGCGCACGAAAAAAGGCCGAAGCTTTTGCTGCGACCTTTGAGCGGGACTGCAAGGCGGGCCTGGTATCCGATACCCGTCAGACATTTTCTGAATACTGTGATTATGTGATCAACCTCAAGGAAAAGCGCGATATGCTGAAGCACTCCACCGTTGTCCGATATCGTGAGCTGACGTCCCGCATATTTCCTGCCATCGGGCACATTAAGCTCCGCGAGCTGCGCGCCGATCACCTGAACGACCTTTATACCGATTTGAGCAAAAAGGGGGCAAAGTGTACGACGCCGAAGGCAAAGGCTCAAGTCAACCTGGCGGCCATGTTGAAGGCAAAGAAGATCAGCCGCATGGCCATAGCTGAAGCATCTGGCATGGGAGCCTCCACGATCAACGCTGCCGTCCGGGGTGAAACAGTCAGTAAAGCCGCCGCCGTTGCTGTCTGCGATGCGCTGGGCTGCAAGCTTGAAAAGACTTTCCTGGTAATGGAGAAGAATGAGCCACTGTCCGCAAAGACGATCCTAGAGTATCACAGGCTCATCCACACGGTCTTAGAACAGGCGGTGAAGGAAGGTCTTGTGCCCTTCAATGTCGCTTCCAGGGCTACTCTGCCGAAGGCCAGCCGGAAGAATGCCAATTACTTCTCGGAATCCACTGTGATCGCAATCCGCAACGCCTTGGAGGAAGAGCCTATCAGGTGGAAGATGCTGGTCCACCTGTATATGATTACCGGAGCCCGGCGCGGAGAGATCCTCGGCCTTAAGTGGGCCGCCGTAGACTTCGCCCGCAATCGCATCCATATCGAAAACAATGTCCTGTATACTGTGGACCGGGGCATTTATGAGGACACGCCCAAAACCGAAAGCTCCGTGCGCTGGATCACTCTGCCTGCCGAAACGATGGTGCTGCTGAAGAAATGGAAGGCGTATCAGGAAGAGGAGCGGCTTCGCCTCGGTGAGTACTATCAGGATCTGGATTTCGTGTTTGCAAGGGACAACGGCCAGCCAATGCATCCCGATACCGTAACCGACTGGATGAAGAAGTTCTCAAAGCGCCATAATCTCCCGCATATCAACCCGCACGCATTCCGGCATACGATGGCTTCCTTGCTATACTTCAACCGGGTAGACAGTGTTTCGATATCCAAGCGGCTTGGTCACGCGAAGGTCAGCACGACGGAAGATATTTATGCGCACGTCATCGAAGCAGCTGATCAGAGAAATGCGGATATTCTCTCCGATGTCTTCCTGAAAAGAGCGTGATTCTCAGGAGAGTAGTTTTATTGTTGAATTCTTAACTGCAGGGCAATGAGAAATACAGCGAATGAACAATATCTGAACTCGGATTGACGAAATGTTTTGTATTGGAATGGTTATAACTGAAATCACAGGCGGCAAGCACAAATCCCAGTGCCTGCCGCCTGTAATCTCTTTCTGCACGCTTTCTTCCGTTCCTTGTTCGCTTGTTCGCTTGTTTTTTATAATAAGTTGTGAAACTGAATTATTATTGACATATAACGTGCGGTTCTGTATAATAGCCCAAACAATCAAAAATAACGAACCATCACAACGGTATGTGCCTCGAAAGGGGCACATTTAAGACGGAATGGGGTGCAAGTCCCCGCGCACAGGGCACTGTGAAGCTCCTATGGGAGATCAGTCAGATACGCGCCGTTGTGATCAGTCTGCACGCGCCTGAAACCGACGTGCGGGCGAGGGGAAAATGGGGGTGAGTTACACCTCCTGTGTTCACCTATGCCTGCACTCTGGCCGCGCTGCAACAGCGCGGCCATTTTTATCGCATTTACCTGCAAAGAAGGCCCCAAAAAGGCGCCTTCCAAAAACCGGTAATTATGGGATTTCATTATTTAGGAAATGGCTTTTGCGATTTTGCATATTAAGGAAATAAATCTGCTCAAAACGCATATCTGGAAAATTTACAAAAATCATGCAAAAATCTATAATCATGAAAAAGGTGGGAGCCTATGAGAGCGAACAACTACAAAGATAAAGTTGCCACTCTGTTAGAGGTCAAAAAATACATCGACGAGTGCCTGGACGACCTGGCAAACGAGGAACCTGTTTCCATCAACGGCAAGGATATCGCGGCACACTTCGGCCACCCCTACATGACGTTTCGGCAGTTCGTTCAGGAGGTCGGCGGATTCACCCTCCACAATTACATCCGCCTCCGAAAGGTGCAGAAAGCGGCTGAGCTGATGAGAAAAGGAGCGGCTACGACGAAGGCCGCACAGCTTGTTGGTTATGAGACCTTGGCCGGTTTCAACAAGGCTTTTCTGGACATTTACGGCGTGACTTCCTCGGTATACGCCGACAGTCGCGGCAGATGCCGCATGACAGAGCCGGAATTAGAGGATGTGCAGGAGTTCTTCATCGTCGGTTACTTGCTCACCGCCGGTGATCGCCCCAAAGAGGAAGAACGGGGCGGTTGGTGGATCGGCAAGACCTTCCCTAGTGTCAGCGCTGAGGAATGGATGAAGATCGGCGGCGGTGATGAATCCACGGCAATTTGGGTCGAGTGGGAGGACAGGTGGTTCTACATCCTCGGCCCACCCGTCCAAAGGGTGCACCATGTGCCGAAATACATGCGGAGCCATCGGGTCCCCGGCGGACAGTTCGCGGTGTTCCGGGCGCCGCCCTCAAAGAACAACACCGAGCTCTGCGACAACATGCGGGCGCTTTGGTGGTATGCCTTCCATCAATGGCTGCCGGAATCGGAATTTGACCCCGACGAGAGCCGAATACCCTTTGAATTCTATCTCAACGACGATAATCGTCTGTATGTCCCGGTAAAAAGGCGCGGTCCCCCCAACGAAGGCCTGGAGGACGCGCCGGAAGAAAACTGAATACGTACTGCTGCAGTGTAGCCGCGTAACTGTAAAGGCCCGTTCGGGGTCAGGCCGCGGTGAAAGAGGAATGGGGAAACCCCAAAGGGGCCAGCCCCGCACGACCGGTGCTGTATGCGAGAGGACCATCCGAAACGGGAAACCGTGTGGTGAAAGCCAGCCATTGTGCGCTTCGGCGCATGAGAAGGTAGGGTGCGGACGTGGGACTTCTGTCCCGGATCGCGAGTCAGAAGAATTGCTCTGCAAGGACCAGGGGGAAGATATCTTCATCCCTTCGTCTGGCAGTTTCGGGAACAGAGGGCGTTTTCTCCGCTGTGCCGGGTGACGGTATCCGCTGTTCCAAATGGGACGGCGGCTTTTTGCTGCCTGGCGGCCGGCGTATCCCCGGCGGCCATCCCGCCTTAAAGAAAGGGATGGTTTGCCATGAGCAAGGGAAAGCGCCCGAACCTGAATCACGCGAGGACAATGGATATCGACGCCTGGCGGAGCCGCCAGATTACCAAGCGGCTCAAGGCGCGGCTGACCGCGCAGACGCAGGAATTCATGGACCGGCACGGCGGCGACACGGACGAGCAGCTCCGGGAATATGTCCGCCGCAGAGCGGAAGCCCTGCGGCGGATGCCCCACCCGCTGGAGATGCCCGGCGGAATATACCTGAGCAAACGCATCGGCGATTGGAACAAGCTGGCGCTTGACCTTGGCCTTGCTCCGGTGGGCCAGGAACGCGGCAGGAGGGCATACAAGCTCCTCCGGGAGCGGGAAGCGGAGCTGTTCGCCCAGGAGCGCAAAGCCGAAAAGGAGGCAAAGCGGCAGAAGCGGCTTCAGCGGCTGAGGGACAGCAAGGCAACGAAGGTATAGCGCCAAAGACAGGGGGACGGCTCCTGCCGTCCCCCCAACGAGAGTCAAAACCGCCCCTCTGTCTTCAAACCGAATCAATTTTGCTTAGGGCATAACGAATCAGGTCGTCGCTGATATGACGATCCGCCTCTTTCAGCTTTTCAATAGCAAGTCTGGCTTCTTCGGCGGACAGCAGCTTTTCCTCATGAGCAAAGAGCAGGATTCCGATTGTTCCCATAATGTAAATGCCCATAGTTTTTGCAACAGCACGTCCTTTGGCTTCATCCATAAGAAGCACATCGGCCTTCATGTCATCGGCGAATACGATAGCTTCGCTTTCACCTAAGTCAAGTCCGCTGACACGGCGAAGCAGCTCCACAGATTTTTGCTCCTTGACCGTTACGACCCGAATAAAAGGACTGTTTTTGATTTGACTTGCTTCTTCTGTGAAAGTGGGATTTGCGGTCAGTTCCGAGTACACGGATTGTGGGATCAGAACCTCTTGAAACAGCGGTGACAAGAGTCTCAGACAATCCGCTTTCATCAAGGAGATCAGCGGTGTCGTATCGGATACAACGATCATACGGCTCTCAACTCCCGCAGCCGGGAAAAGCCGGCGATTTCCTCGTCAAGCTCCTCTTTGCTCTGACACAGATAGGGAATGCCCATCCGATCATAAATCTCGATCAGTTCTGATTTGCTGATGCCGAGCAGTTCGGCCGCTCGCCCGTGGGAGATCACCAACTGCCGGATCATGGGATAGAGCAGCATTGCCCGTTGTTCCATGGTCAGCCCCTTGTCCTCCCAATCGACATACGGGGCCATCCCGCGAGGGATCGACACAGAAACAGTAATCATATCCATAAGAGCACCTCCTTATCCTGTTCTGTCTATATGTAGTATACCCGAATACCGAGGATTTCGCAACTCTATTTCCTCTGATACCGTGTGTCAGTAATTGATTTCACCGGCATTAAGCCGTTGGAATACTTCTCTCCCGGAGCTTCGTCCTGGGCGGCGGCCGCCCCCAGGACGGGGAGGGAAGGTTATCTATGTTTCCTGTATTTCCGCTTCAGGCGGCTTGGACCACCGCCCGGAGCAGAGCGGGAGCATAGAAGGTAAGCTGAACCTTGAAAACCGGATCGCCCTTGTAAAAGACCGCTGCGGCCCCCCTTTGGGGAGCCGTAAGCAGTTAAATCCGGTCAGAACGCATGCAGGACTGGCCTCCACAACACGGCAATCATGATCGGTGTTGACAGCGCACAGGGACCCGTGCGGAATGATCGGATAAGCAGGCGCGGCAGGGGACGACGGGGATCTTCGCTGAAACGGCTGAGAGCAACATAAATGACTATGGTGTGCTTCTGATACTGCCGGTCTTCGGACACCCAGCGGGGAGAAACGGATGAACCGCCGCATAAACCACACCGCAGCCTTGCCAACTGCGTCGTTTCCTGGCAAATAATACTTGTAAGGAGAGGAAAACCAATGAAGAAAACCAGCAGAATCCTGGCAATCGTTCTTGCGCTCGTTCTGGTGCTTTCTACCGGTGCTTTCGCCGCGTGGGTGAGCTTCCAAAATGACGGGACTAACAACGGTGTCATCTACAGCAATGCACCTATCGGAGACAGCATTCAGGTGGATACAGTGCAGCTTCCCCAGGGCATGTATGTAGGCGTCGATGTGCCCCCGGTGATCGACGACAGCGGCTATGCCTATGTGTTGGAATCTGCGCCTACCACCACTCGTCTGGTGAAGGTGGATCTGGCCAATGCCACCATCGTCACTAACAATTACTGGGCCGGTACTGGTACCGGCAATGAGGGCGTCGAAATTCGGGATGTTTCCGCTTTCCAGCTCAGCACGCCCGTGATCGACGGCAACTATGTCTATGTGGCATCCACAGATTTTGCACAGAAAAACACAGATGAGGATTTCAGCAGCCTGCTCACATCTTCCAGCGATTGGACAATAACGAACATCAGCGGCACGCCTCATTTTGATTCGTTTGTGGGCGGTTTCATCAAGGTAACGGGCGGCGCGAATGTGAGATTCACGCTTTCCCAAACCTTTGAAGGCGTCGCCGGTGATAATCTGCGACTCGAATGTGTCGTCCTCGGCAGCGCGCTGGGATCTGGCGCCTCCTATAGCGTTTATCTCAACGATAGCCTGGTTCCTCTGGCCACCTTCGACCTGACGCAGCCCATTGGTTATGCTTTCAACAACAGTGTTTCCAACAGCGATTTGTTGACCGGTACGAACACGGTGACTATTGACATTCAATTTAACGGCACCCAGAAAAACGCCTATGTGCAGCTCGGCGATTTCCGGCTGTATGAGGAAAGCGGTTCTGTGCTGCGGGTTGATCGTGCTACCGGCGCGAAGACCACCATTGTAGACGGTATTCCCGGACAGCTCAATACTCCGCTGACGATTAAGGACAGCAAGCTCTATTTCGGCTCTTATTATGCTGGCGGAGGGAAATACTATCAGGTGGATCTTAACGCAGCAACGCCGACAGCAGTTTCCTATAATAGCAATCACTCTCATTATTGGTCCGGAGCATATGTCTCCAGCAGCAAGGCATATTTCGGCGGCTACGGCGGCATGCTGTATTATCCTGATGTGACCAATTTCGCCAGCACGACGAACAACAGCTTCCAAGTCGGGTATGGCGGCATCACCGCAGGCGATATTTCGTCCAGTATCTGTTATAAGAATAACAAGATATACTTTACCTGCAAAAACGGCTATCTCTGGTGCTATGATATCACTAACGGTAACCCTGTTTTCAGCTGGTATGCCAACCTTGGCGCTCCCTCTACTTCTACGCCGGTGGTTTCCACCAGCGGGCTTATCTATGTCGGAACCTATAGCGGCTTTTCTGGTGGCAGTGTCGTAGTTGTGAAGGCTCCCACTTCTGGCGTGATTGGTACTGTCAATACTGTATACTCTGGGGATCCGGTACAGTCTTCTGCAATAGTGATGAATGATGGCGAAGGCTATGACTATTGCTATTTCACTACTAATGCTGTGAACGGGGCGGGGTATTGCTACTACATCAATACTGAAGATGTTTCCGATACTGATGAAGAGTGGAGTACCGTTGGTCAAACTGGTAATACATTTACACTGCAGGGTATGGCAGCTTATGGGAACTGTGTCGTTTTCGGAAATGATGGAAGCAGACTATATATTGTGACGGAAGATAACAACTAACCAAAACCGGGAGGGGATAATCAGAATAGATATCCCCTCCCCTTATTTGAGACACTTTTACGGCATAAGGGGAGAACTGATAATGCAGTTTGTCAAAAGACGTGTTTTGCCTCTTTTTATAGCAATTTTACTTTGCTTTTATTTTATCCCAATAGAAGCGGCCGCTGCTACATCAATTAACGCAAAAATATCAACTAATGCGGATAGCATCAAAATCATGTATGCTAAGAATACCCTGAATAATTCTGTAGAAATAGAACTCCATGATGATACTATCCCTATCGAAGTCACTAACAGTAAGGCAGCGAACCTGTACATAGGAATTGTGAGCAGTTCAATTGACGATCATTATTCATTTGATTACTGGAAAATAACCGACGAGTCTGATAAAAAAGAATATGTTATTTCAGAATCGCCGACAACTATTGGAGACGCAACAGTTACGCTGAAAAAAGCAGGCGTAGATATCCTCGCTGATGGAGCCTATCAATCCGGGTACTATTTGAATGATACCATCATTCACATTATCGTGCCAAGAAACAAAAGTTTCAGTGGCAGTGTTTTTGCATCATTCAAGGAGAATCAGTTACAACCGTCGAACTCATTTACCCCAAGTATTCTATCGGAACCCGGAAAGGGAACGATACCCGATGGACAACCAGAGTTTTTGGGAAATAACGAAGACGACACGCTCAGTCACTGGTCGCTGACAACGCAACCTGAAGATGGATATGAATTCTCCGGCTTGATTTATGCTGTTGATGATGATACGGAAATCATTTATCCCAGTCAGGATGGCAAAACGGTGGAATGGGATGTGGGCTTGGACGGAGCGGAGTATACCGCACATTTCGTTCCGGTCACCGCAAGGCTGGGTAGCGTCGTTGCTTCTCTATATGGGAATACAAACGATCCACTGACAGAGGGGCAGCGCGTTTACCTGAATGTAAACTATGGCCTGGTCACTGCCAGTCAAGAAACACTGTACCTGAACGTATACGCCGGTTCAGCCACTACAGGTGCGCCTCTCGCCAGCTGCAGCAGCACAGCTACTACTGCTGGTAACCATACGCTGAATAAAGGGTTGATTATTGAATCAATACCACAGATCACCAACATAACTGTCACGTCACAATTAGGTTCTGGCGAGATCGTGTCTAAAGAGTACGATTTGACGGTTCAAGCGGCGGGGGAGGCGTATTTGACATATATGTCCACCCCCAATGATCCAGGCGGTCTCTATATATCCACCAGTGAAATCTTGGATAATGGCCCCGATATTTATGATGCTTGTGCTTTCGTGGATGAGTACACGGGTATTCCTGCTGTTTATCTGGCAGCCAGTGGCGGGGTGTTGCGATATACACCTGGAGACTCTGACGATTTTTCCTATATGGATGGTATCGTGCTTCCGTATAAGGTCAATTCTAACTATGTCTGTGCCATCGGCGGAGAGAACAAGGAATCTCTGACTGCATTGGTAAGAGAGCTGATCGACGGCCTTGATTACTACTGTGTATATACTTACGCAGATAAAATCTGGACCCGCATGGATGCGTCCTTGATCCAGACAAATCAGGAAGAATCTTTTGGCTTGTGTCTGGGACCGGAGAATGTCTGGGTGGGCAATCGTCATTGGGACGGAACGGATTGGACGGCGAATACGGTCAGCTTCAATTCCTTCCTGCGTCCCAATGGGAAGACAGCATATGCCGGGAGCGATGATGGCCTTTTCGTCTATACCGACAGCGAAACAGCCTCTTGGACGAAAGTGGAAGGCACTTCCGGTAAGATGGTCTTGATGGGAGGAACGGAAACCACAGCGGGTACTATTCTGACCGTCACTTCCAATAATAATGTCACCATGGCCAACCGCTCAGCAGGATACATGGGTCAAAGCCAGTATAGTCAGGCAATAATCACTGTTTCCAACGGAACAATGACGGACTCCACTCCTGTCAACCTCGGCAGCATGCCTCTTCCCTCCGGTAGTCGATTCTACGCGGGATTTGACAACAGCGGAGAATTGTTCGTCCTGACAGAGGGAAGAAACTATCAGCCTGCAAAAGGGAGTTACCTTTATCGACAGAATAACAGCGTCTGGCAGTATCAGTATGTTGAAGAGTTCAACGATGCCACAGACAGAGCTAATATCAAGAATGGAAAAGTCTTCGGTGCAGGAACAGGCCAAATCAAAAAATCGCGCCCGGACAGTGTATACTACATATTAAACCCGCTGGATAGTATAACGCTTTACCTGGGCCGGTTCGGCAGCATCTATGCCAGCTACGGGGAAACCACCATCAGCTTTGTTTCCAATGGCGGGAGCGACGTAGCCCCCATTACCAAGACGGCAGGATCTACCGTCAGCGCGCCGACCTCTCCCACCTGGGAGGGCAACACCTTCTCCGGTTGGTATACAGACCGCGAACTGCAGAATCCATATACCTTTGGTACGATGCCCTATTGCGATATAACCCTGTACGCAAAATGGGGCGACGACCTGGACCCCAGCCGAACCGCCGCGATGGAGGCTCTGGAGACGGAGTATGCCCGGTATGACCCGGACGATTATACGGCAGAGGGCAAGGCAGATCTCATCTCCGCTTATGAGACCGGCAAGAGCGGTATTGAGAACGGAAGCAGCTACGATGCCATTCAGACCGCGCTGAACACCGCTGTGGAGACAATGGCCGCGATTGAGCTCAGCCCCACCATCCGAATCGTCGTGACGGTGGAGAAGTTTACGGTGAATGGCAAGTTCATTCTGGAACCGACTTTCCTGGAGGTGGACCGATACGAGCTGGCTTCCGTAGCCATCGCCAAAGCACTGGATGAGCTCTATCCGGACTATACACCGGTGGGAGAACATGAAAAACCTTATTTCCACAAAGGCACCCTGACCAACAGCTTTTATCTGGCAGGGATCTACGATCCCACCCATGCTGCGGACGAAAACAACGGCATGAAGCAAAATGTTAAAGGGTTCCTATCAGAATTCGACGGTGGCAACCAGTCCGGCTGGATGTACAGCGTGAACGGCCATTTCCCCGGTGTGGGCGCTTCCGGCTGGAGCCTGAACAACAAGGACGTCTTGCGCTGGCAGTATAGCCGGAGCGGTTACGGCGCGGACCTGGGGCAGGACAATTCCGGTTATGGCGGCAGCAGCGGTTTCCAGGTTGCGGACAAGAATGACCTGATCTGGCGCTTCGCGGAGATCAATCAGGATAAGGAAGCCTTCTTTGCCGAGGCGGAAGGGAACCGGGATGCCTACGACTATGCCATGATGATCGTAGGGGCAATGGGTGCTACCCAGACCCAGGTGGACGACGCTTATGTGAGCTTGGGCGGCGTTATTTCCCCGGAGAAAAAGCTGGCTCGTGCGAAGACGGCAGTGCTGAATGAGTTTGCCGGAATCACCAATTGGAAGCGCTATTATCCTGATGCGGAGCAAGCGCTCATGACCCAGTATGTGAAGGACGGGACGAACAGAGTTAAGAGCGCCGCGACCGTTGCCGAGATAGAACAGATCAAGGACGAGACCCTGGCAAATATCTACAGTCTCAGGGCAACGGATGCATATACTGCGGAAGAAAACGCCCTGACTCTGAGCTTTGATACAGTTTACTCCATTGTAAAGGAATATCTTAAGACTCTTGAGGGCTGGTTCGTCTCTGACTATTCCAGCGACCCCAATGCGTATAACCAGGTGGTTCTCGCCCTGGCCCGGGAGGGCATCGGCGTCGAGGATAGCTTCCTTGCCGCTTATACGGACGCGGCGGAGGATCATGTGCGAAATCAGGCGGATGCCCAGGGGCGGCTCCACAGCGTGAAATCCTCGGATAACTCCCGCATGATTCTGACGCTCACGGCTATCGGCAAAGACCCCTCAAACTTCGGCGGCAAGGACCTCTTGGCTCCCCTGGCGGACCTGGATTATGTGACCGGACAGGGGCTGGCAGGGCCGGTTTATGCCCTCCTTGCTCTGGATTCTCTGGAATATGAGGTTCCTGCTGTGGCCCAGGGCGGCAGCCAAACCACGAGAGAAGCACTGGTGGAAGCCATACTTAGTGAAGAACTCACAAACGGCGGTTGGTCCCTGGCTGGGACAGAGCCGGAGGCGGGAGCTACGGCGTTGGCGATCCAGGCTTTGGCGCCCTATGCTGAGGATAATGCAGAGGTCAGCGCGGCCATTGACCGGGCGGTCTCCGTGCTGTCGGAGGCGCAGTTAGGTACCGGCGATTTCCTCAATGGGGATTACGGAAACAGCGAGGCAACGGCGGAGGTCATTATTGCGCTCACGACGCTGGGTATCGACCCAGATTCGGACAGTCGTTTTGTTAAGGGAACCGGGCAAGCTGCCCGCAGCGCGCTGAACGGGCTTTATCTCTATACGATCACCAGCGGTGGGTATTCCGGAGAGTGTTGGACGCAGCGGTGGCTAAATCCCTTCCTTGGCTCCCAGCGGACATTCCAGGCGGCGGGTCTGGCATGCAGCGCCCTCACCGCCTACAACCGCCTGCAGAATAACCAGACCAGCCTGTATGACATGACGGACCTGCTGACGGAAACGGACGAGGATCGGCTGGAGCGGGCGAAGGCCGCTGCTGCGGAGGAGTTGGAAAACTACGCCGACGCCGCGGACTATCGGGAAGCGGAGCAGGCCCAGCTTGCGGAGCTCGTCGCGGCGGGCAAGACAGCCATCAACGCCGCCGAGACCCTGGAGGCGGTGAACGCGGCCCTGGCGGACGCCAAGGCGCAGATAGACGCCCTCAAGACCGACGCGGAATATACCGCCGAGGAGAACGCCAGTTTTGACGAATTTGAGTCTGTCTATGAGGAAACGAAGGCCTATGTGCTGGAGAATGTCCCTAAGCCCGAGTTTGGAACGAGCTTCGGCGAATGGGCTGTGTTGGGCCTGGCGAGAGCCGGGGCGAATGTTCCCTCCGGCTATTACGACGGTTATTATGAGCGGACCGCCGACTATGTGGCGAAGCACATCAACGACGCGGGGCAGATCGGCCCCAATTCTACGGACAACGCGAGACTGATCATAGCCTTGACGTCCATTGGCAGAGACCCCCGGGACGTGGACGGCCATGACCTGCTCACCGCCCTGGCAGATCTGGATTTCGTGAAGGATCAGGGTATCAACGGCCCCATTTGGGCGCTGATTGCCTTCGATACCGCAAACTTTGAGATTCCCACTGTCAGCGGAAGCGGGACCCAGTCCACCCGGGATAACCTGATCCGGGCGGTCCTGGACAGCCAGCTCAACGACGGCGGCTGGAACCTGAGCTATGACGGCACAGGGAACGCCGGTCTTTCCGCCGACGCGGATATGACCGCCATGGCAGTCACCGCACTTGCCCCCTATTACAGTAAAAACAGCGAAGTTAAAAAGGCCCTTGACCGGGCAGTTGCCTGCCTCTCCGATATGCAGCTCGCCAACGGCGGCTTTGCGACCCTTGGGAACGAGACGGCGGAGAGCAGCGCACAGGTCATCGTGGCCCTTTCCACCCTGGGCATGAACGCCCATACCGATACCGGCTTTATCAAGGGAACGGGCGAGGATGCCGCCAGCGTGATCGACGCGCTGCTGCATTACCATCTGACCACCGGCGGTTTCCTCCACATGTTCACCGGGACAAGCGCGGATACGAGGCCGGACCAGATGGCGACGGAGCAGGCGCTTTACGCCATGGTTGCTTATGACCGCTACAGGAACAGCAAGACCAGCCTCTTCGATATGAGCGATGTGGAGCTCCGCACGCCCGAAGAAAACGAGGATCAGAAAGCGGCGGAGGAAGTCGAAAAGCTGATCGACGCCATCGGCGAAGTGACGCTGGAAAAGAAGGCGAGCATCGCGGCGGCCCGCAGCGCCTATGACAAGCTGACGGACGCGCAGAAGAAGCTCGTGAGCAATTATGATGCCCTGGAGGCCGCCGAGGCCGAATACGCGAAGCTGGAAAAGGAAGCGGATCAGGAGACCCTGGATAAGGCTGCCGCCAAGGGCGTGGATGAAAAGATCAGCGCCATCGGCGCAGTCACCCTGGAGAGTGAAAACGCGATCAAGGCCGCCCGCGCCGCTTACGACGCCCTGACGGACGCGCAGAAAGCGCTGGTGGAGGGCCTGGCGGCCCTGGAAGCCGCGGAAGCCAAGCTCGCCGAGCTGAAAAAGAACGAGGAGCCCTTGGTTTCCGTCACGTTCCACCTGCAGGGCGGCTCCTGCGAAGGACTCCGGGACGGCGAAAAGAAGAACTATAAGAAAGGCGACGAGAAAGGCGAGCTGCCCCAGCCCACCAGGGAGAATTACAGCTTTGAGGGCTGGTTTGACCGGGCCAGCGGCGGCGAGAAGTATACCGTGATCACCGCTGGTCTGCCCGCCGACCTCTATGCACAGTGGAAGTCCTCTGGCTCCGGCGGCGGAGGCGGCAGCTCCGGCGGAAGCAGCGAGGACGAAGGCAAGCTCAAGGTCACCTTCCGTCTCATCGGCGCGCGGATAGCGGACAAGGACGTGGATCTGGGCAAAGAGGAATATCTGCCCGATTACGTGACCTGGATCGCCACCACGACCTATAACATGGAAGAGGGCTCGACGGTCTATGACCTGTGGGTCCAGGCGACCCGGGACGCGGGTATCCGCAGCGAGGGCGCGGACAAAAACTATGTGAAAACGGTCTATGCCCCCGGCGACGGGTATGCCCTCAGCGAATTCACCAACGGCAAGCGCTCCGGCTGGATGTATACCATCAACGGCAAACATCCCGGATTTGGTCTCAAGGAGCAGGAGCTTCATGACGGCGACAGAGTCATCTGGCACTATGTCAACGACTATTCCTATGAGGTCGCGGACTGGTTCGAGGAGGATTCCCGCTGGCCCTCCCTGGGCGACGGGCGCTATTACACCCGCTGGCTCAAGGCCCCGGACCGCGTGGGCGGTTACGGCGGCGGCCTGGGCGAAGGCGCGCAGGCAGGCGGCGGAGGCGGTAGCTCCGGCAGTATCTCTTCGGAGATCGCCCCCAGCTATGACGGCGATACCGTCGTGATAACGGCGGACGTGGACCACAGCGAGGGCGGCATGGCCTATGCCGCCGACGCGGAACTGGACAAAAAGACCGTTGCCGAAGGGCTGGAAAAGGCCGAGGACAAGAGCAGCCTGAAGCTCTGGGTCGAGATGGAGGATTCCAACCGGCTGGTCCTTCGGGTCGAGACTGAGGCCATGAAGGAGATCGCCGACGCAGGCGCAGGTTTGCGTTTGGGCTGCGGCAAGGGCGTGATCGAGCTGGACGCCGACGCCGTTGCACTTTTGGCGGAAAGCGGACGGGAAGTGCGCATGGTCGTCTCTTATGACGATTGGAACAAAAAGACGACTGTGAGCGTCCGGCCCTATCCGCCGACGGAAGAAGACCCCGACGTCAGAATTAGGATCGAGCTGCCCGTTACGAAGGAAGGGCAGGCCCTGTCGGTCGTCAATGGGGACGGCACGACGACGCCCATCAAGAAGTCCGCCATCATCGGAGATCGGGTCTATGCCGAGGTCCCCAGCGGGACTACGGTCACCATTACGGAAAGCAGTCATTATTGGGATGACGTCAAGGATAAGGATTGGTTTGCCGATGCGGTGAGCTTCGTGGTCAGCCATGAGCTGATGAACGGCGTGGACCGTTATGAGTTTGCACCCAACGATCCCATGACGCGGGCCATGCTGGTGACGGTGCTGTACCGACTGGAGGATGAGCCGGAGATCACCGGCGGCCTGGATTCCTTCGGAGATGTGGACGTCAAGAGCTGGTATGCCGAGGCGGTGGCCTGGGCCTCCGAAACGGGGCTGGTCAACGGCACGGAGAACGGCTTCGAGCCGGGCGCCAACATCACCCGCGAGCAGATCGCCACGATCCTGTACCGGTATGCCAAGTATATTGGTTTGGTGGGCCAGGATACCGCCGCGCCCGCCGACATGAGCGCTTTCAGTGACGGAGAGAAGGTCTCGTCCTGGGCGCAGGAGGCCATGGCCTGGGCGGTGGAAGTCGGCCTGTTCAAGGGCGACGATACTGGCAGCCTGAACCCGCAGGGAAATGCAACGCGGGCCGAGGTCGCCACCCTCCTGGAGCGGCTGATCAAGCTCATTGTTACGAGCTGAGGAATTGAAAACAGAGGGGCGGCTGCCATGTCCGAAAGGGCATGGGGACCGCCCCCCACGGACGGAAATATGCCCTTGGGGCGCGGTTTTTATCGCGTCCCAAGCAGGCATTTTTGGAGGTTCGGAGAAAATGAGAAAAATCCTGTCTTTGATCCTTGTATTTGCCTGCCTGCTGGCGCTGGCGGTCCCCGCTGCCGCCGCGAAGGAGCCGGACTTGCAGGCTTTGGTGGACGGCAGCGCGAAGTATATGCTCTCCGCCGTGAAAGCGCCCGACCATGCCGACGTGGGGGGAGAATGGGCCGCCCTTGGCCTGGCCCGCTGCGGCTACACCGTGCCGGATGGGTACTTTGAAGGCTATTACGGCAAGCTGGTGACCTACGTCAAAGAGTGCGAAGGCGTCCTGCATGAGCGGAAGTATACGGACTATTCCCGCGTCGTGATCACGCTTTCGGCCCTGGGGATCGACGCGAGGGACGTGGGCGGGTATGACCTGCTGAAGCCCCTGGGAGATTACGACAAGACGATCTGG
>JAEEGK010010469.1_pt1 | contig 21390 bp, 21 predicted proteins | sample 8958771 | NCBI WGS metagenome assembly JAEEGK01 (sample SAMN16246547, study PRJNA631951) | gut metagenome | biome: gut microbiome; feature: rumen; material: SC-attached | host: Bos | place: Iran: Karaj | collected 2018-10 | reverse complement strand
GACAAGTCTCTGGTGAAGCTTAGCAATCTCTGTTCTCATCTGTACACGAAGCTTAGCATCAAGGTTTGAAAGAGGCTCGTCCATAAGGAATACCTTAGGGTTACGAACGATAGCACGTCCCATAGCAACACGCTGTCTCTGTCCACCTGAAAGAGCCTTAGGTCTACGATCAAGGAGCTTCTCAAGGTCAAGGATCTTAGCAGCTTCTCTAACCATCTTGTCGATGTCCTGCTTAGGAACCTTTCTAAGCTTAAGGCCGAATGCCATGTTATCATATACAGTCATGTGGGGATACAGAGCGTAGTTCTGGAATACCATCGCGATATCTCTGTCCTTAGGCTCTACATCGTTAACAACTCTGTCGCCGATCTTAAGTGTACCTGAAGAGATATCCTCAAGTCCTGCGATCATACGAAGTGTTGTTGACTTTCCACATCCTGAAGGTCCAACGAAAATAATAAACTCTTTATCCTGAATCTCAAGATTGAAATCTTTAACAGCATGGAAGCCGTTAGGATAAATTTTATCAATGTGCTCAAGTGATAAACTAGCCATATCTTTTAATTCCTCCTGTGTATATCTTTAATACTAGAATAAAGTATAGCTATCACTCTCTTTGTTGACTATTCACTAATTCAACAAATATTTCCCGATTCGTTGGCCAATGTGCTCACTTGAAAATAAATTCTTTTATTTTTTTGTGAAGATGCCGAAGAATTAAAAAATTCTTCGGCATCTTGTATATCGGTATTTCGTTTACTCTTCATCGAGCTTCTTTATCGCATTATTAAGCTCTTCTTCCTCTGAAAGATTTTCTTCCTCGGGCTCGAATCTTTTGAATGTTTTGCTGTAAAGCATTGCGTTCACATAACTGGGTCCGGCAAATCCGATGATAATAAGAAGCGGAAGCGCCTTAAGATCAAAGAAGTAAAGTACCAGCACCGGCATAAGTGATATAACCGTCATCGCGAAAGATCTGGGAAGAGCAAGAATAGCCATAAGGAAAGAATTCTTTATTGTCGTTCTCGTCTTGTTCTCAAATCTGGACAAAATAGGGAATATATAAAGCGATGCAATATAGAGTATGATTCCCATTCCGATAACAACGTATGCGTATATCGTGTTCCATTTTCTTGCGATAAAGTAATCAAGAACAAGCATTCCGCCTACTGCAAACTTGATGATCTGAAGAATGATACCCTGTTTGAAATTCTCTTTAAAAGACTTGAAGTAAGACTTAGTAATATAGCTGTCTTCGTCTCTTACCATCTTAAGAAGCACATAATGCATTGCCGTACATGCGGGTCCCAAAATTGCCGAGCAGATTATTCCAAAAATCCATGCCCATAAAAGACTGCTCAAAAAGAGGTCAAAATCAAACTTTGCTCCCTCCGTCAGAAGTGGCATGATGACTCCGGCTCCGAGAAAAAAATACTGCTCGATTATAAGCGGTAACGCAAATATAAGTGTAAGAATATTGAGCCACATTACATCAGCAAGTCTTGTAAGTCCTCTCATTATAGGACTGTCAATGTCAAAAAATCTTCCCATAATCATTAATCCTCAATTCCATTGGTGTAAATCTAATGCCGTCTGCTTCTGTCTCCCCTCTGATATCCGTAAAGCCCATCGAGTGATAAAACTCTACGGCGAAAGGTGAAGAATTAACAGTCAGCGTATTGATTCCTTCTTCGGTCGCGGCGTATCTTGCCACAAATTTAATAAGGGCAGTGCCAATTCCGTTGCCATGGCATTCCCCATCAACAAACAAAAGCGATATGTGTTTTTTCTCCCTCAGCGATAGCATTCCGAGGTACTTTCCGTCCATAACTGCCACAAAAAGCTGATAGTGTCCTGCGAGAAACATCTGATGAAGTGTCTCGTCCGTGACAAAATTGCGGAAATTATCGATTCCTTCGCGTGAATAATCAGGGGCGTCGAATCTTGCAAATGTATTCCACGCAAGTTTCATCGCCCCATCCCAATCTGAATTATATGCGCATCTTACGATTACTTTAGAAGTATCAACCTGCACCGTTAAGCACCTTTTGGATCCATGCATACTGATCTTCGAATACTTTTTCTCTTCCGATCTCCTGCTGAAGCTCATGACGCATTCCGTCGTAAAGCTTAAGCTCAACATCCTTGATCTGAAGCTGAGTCTTGTAAATACCGCAAAGCTTCTCGGGTGCTTCTCCGTATCCTCCCACCGGATCTTCTTTTCCGGCTGTTATGAGAATCGGAAGATTCTTGGGAATATCCTCCATCTTGTCGGTATCCTGAATCCTCTTAAGAAGCTCAGCCATGGTTTTGAAACCATTCATGGTAAACACAAAATTACATGCGGGATCCTTCTCATATTTTTGAATGCTTTCTTCGTTATGTGAAAGCCAATCAAATTTACTCTTAGCGCCGGGAATATTCTTAAGGTATCCCTTAAAAGCCATCCCGTTTATAAGTGATGAGCGATACTTATCACCCATGAAAAGAGATATCACATTAACAAGGAACTTCGTAAAATTGAGCGTGCCCTGTGGAGTAAATGCGGTTCCCTGAATAATGGCACCCTTTATTCCTGTTCCGTATCTGGTAATATACTCTCTTGCAATGAAAGAACCGAAGCTATGTCCGAGAATAAAAATCGGTACTCCGGGATAATCTTCCTGTGTCATCTTCTTAAGTCTGTGCGCATCTCGCACGAGAACAGTAGCGGGATCCTTCTTACAAAAATAGCCGTAAGTACCCTTTTTCTCTGTTACAGAACCGCCATGTCCGAGGTGATCGTTACCCATTACAAGAATGCCCTTTTCTGCCATAAAACGAGCAAACTCATCATAGCGATCGATATACTCTTGCATTCCATGGATAATCTGTAAAATAGCAACAGGTTCTCCTTCAGGAATCCATCTGATAGCGTGTAGCATGGTTTGTCTGTCTCTTGATTTGTAAGTCAGTTCCTCTTTGCGCACCATAAGAAATCCCTCCACATATATTATGTTTTCTGCCTATTTATATTTTACTACAAATATTGCACGGAATTAACAGATTTCTGCTCCGGACGGCATCTCTTTTTCAGGAGTCATAAGAGCAAGATTACCCTCTGCATCTTCTGCGCAAAGAAGCATTCCTTCCGACATTACCCCTGCAAGCTTGGCGGGTTTAAGATTGACCAAAACCATTACCTTCTTGCCTACCATCTCTTCGGGAGTATAGTACTTCCTGATTCCCGAAACAATCTGTCTGATCTGACTTCCGATCTTAACCTGTGAGCAGAGAAGTTTCTTGGAATTCTCTACAGCTTCACACTTAATGATCTCTCCGACCTGGAACTGCATTGCTCCGAACTGATCAAAAGTGATCTCGTCCTTAGCCGGAATATCTATTCCTTCTTCATCCGAATCTTTTTCTGCTTTTACGGGAGCGGGTGCAAGTCCTGCTTTTGCAAGGTTCTCCGCTGCCTTTCTCTGAGATTCCTCAAAATCCTCTTTCTGCTTCTTGGTGATCTCAGCTGCCTTCTCAAGAACCTCCTTGAGATCCTTACGAGCAAAGAGCATCTCGGGAGTTTCCGCTACCTTGTTGCCGCTCTGATACAATCCGAAAGTTCCGAGAGTATCGAAATCTCTCTTGGGTGCCGAAAGCTGCTCAATTATCTTCTGAGCTGTCTCAGGCATAAACGGATCAAGAAGAGCCGCTCCGATAGAAATGGACTCAACAAGATTATAAAGAACTGTTGAAAGTCTATCCTTCTTGGCCTCGTCTTTTCCAAGGATCCATGGCTCAGTCTCATCGATATATTTATTGCATCTCTTGAAGAGAGTGAATATCTCGGTAAGTGCATCCGCTACTCTGAGCTCATCCATCTTCTTCTCAACCTTGTCATAGCAACCTGTAACAACAGCCTTGAGGTCATCGTCAACCGCCTCGGTTACACCCTTGTCGGCAACTACTCCGCCAAGATATTTGTTGGTCATGGCGATTGTTCTGTTTACAAGGTTTCCGAGAGTGTTGGCAAGATCTGAATTAAATCTTTCAACCATGAGCTCCCAAGTGATGACACCGTCGTTATCAAAAGGCATCTCATGAAGAACGAAATATCTAACGGGATCTACTCCGAAAAGACTTACAAGGTCATCAGCGTAGATAACGTTTCCTTTTGACTTACTCATCTTCTCGCCGCCCTGAAGAAGCCAAGGATGTCCGAAGACCTGCTTGGGAAGGGGCTCGCCAAGTGCCATAAGGAAAATAGGCCAATAAATCGTATGGAAACGAATAATATCTTTTCCGATAAGGTGAAGATCTGCGGGCCACCACTTCTTGTAATCTTCCGAGCTGTTGCCGTCCGCATCGTATCCGATACCTGTTATATAGTTTGTAAGAGCATCAAGCCATACGTAAACGACATGCTTGTCATCAAAATCTACAGGGATGCCCCACTTAAATGATGTTCTGGAAACGCACAGATCCTGAAGTCCGGGAAGAAGGAAGTTGTTCATCATCTCATTCTTTCTTGCCACAGGCTGAATGAACTCGGGATGTGTGTTGATATGCTCGATAAGTCTGTCGGCATACTTACTCATCTTGAAGAAATATGCCTCTTCTTCTGCGGGATGAACGGGGCCACCACACTCGGGGCACTTACCGTCAACAAGCTGAGACTCGGTATAGAAAGCCTCACACTCAGTACAGTACATTCCCTTATATGATCCCTTATAAATATCTCCCTGATCATAGAACTTCTTGAAGATCTTCTGAACCTGCTTAACATGATCATCATCTGTTGTGCGGATAAATCTGTCATATGAAGTGTCCATGAGATTCCAAAGACCCTTGATGGTATCGGAAACCTGGTCTACGAACTCCTTGGGAGTAGCGCATCCCGCCTCGATCGCTCTTGTCTCGATCTTCTGTCCGTGCTCATCGGATCCCGTCTGGAAATGAACATCAAATCCGTCACATCTCTTATATCTTGCGATGGCATCGGCAAGCACTATCTCATAGCTGTTTCCGATATGAGGCTTACCCGATGTGTACGCGATAGCTGTTGTAATATAATATTTTCCCTTATTCTGCATCTATATTTCCTTCCCGTTTATCACCAGCATAAAAGCTCATAACCTGTCTCGGTAACAAGAAGTTCAACTTCCCACTGAGCTGAAGGCTTGAGATCTGCTGTGTACACTGTCCAATCATTTTCTTCGTCTATAAATATTTCCTGTTTTCCCATGTTGACCATCGGCTCTATAGTAAATACCATACCTGGTACCATGAGCATTCCGGTACCGGGCCTGCTTACATAACTTACAAACGGCTCTTCATGGAAGTCTTTGCCGCATCCGTGTCCGCCTATCTCTCTGACTACGGTATAGCCGTTCTTAAGGGCATGTTGGTGAACCGCATGTCCCATATCTCCGATAGGTGTCCATGGCTTAACTGCCTTAAGTCCTTCCTCAAGACACTCTTTGGTAACATCTACCAGCCTCTGTTTCTCGGGTGAAACTTCTCCTATGCAAAACATTCGTGAAGAATCTGAATAATAACCGTTTAAAATTGTGGAGCAATCTACGTTGATGATATCTCCGTCTTTAAGGATGATATCCTCTGACGGGATTCCATGACACACTTCTTCATTGATAGAAGTGCACACACTCTTGGGAAATCCTTCGTAGTTAAGATCTGCGGGAATTCCTCCCATCTTGGTAGTTGTGTTATAGACTATGTCATCTATTTCCTGAGTGCTCATTCCGGCATGTATCTTCTCTGCTATCTCATCGAGAACCGCCATATTTATAACAGCACTCTTCTTGATTCCTTCTATATCTTCTGCTGTCTTCAAAAGACTTCTGTCGGGCACTATAAACCCTTGACGTTCAAAATTAATGATCTTGTCGTCAAATGCGGCATGACAAGCTTTGTACTTTTTGCCGCTTCCGCACCAACAAGGCTCATTTCTCTCCATTTTCTTATACATTGGTGACCTTCTTATTTTTTTCGATAATTTAACAAATATAGTATGCCTTTTCGAATTCCAAATGTCAACTGACACGCAGTATTTACGGGGGATTACAAAAAAGAAAGCCCATGTGCCATGCACATGAGCTTTCTGTCGCCGCGTTTGTTATTATACGCCGAGGATACGTCTGAATTCGGCAACGTTCTCGGAAGGATTTCCTTTGAACACTCCGGATCCCGATACAATAACGTTGGCGCCCGCGTCAAGAATCTCTTTGACGTTATTTGTATAGACACCTCCGTCAACCTCGACATCAACATTAAGATTTCTGTCAGTTATGATCTTTCTGACTTCTCTTATCTTATCGAAACTGCTTGGAATCAGTTTCTGTCCTCCAAACCCGGGTTCAACGGTCATGATAAGAACCATCTCGACATCATCCAGGTACGGTACTATCTCGGAAACCGGTGTTGCCGGCTTGATAGCTATACCTGCTTTTTTGCCACAGCTGTGAATCTCGTCGATCGCAGCCTTAGGATCTTCTGCCGCCTCATAATGAAATGTGATTGTATCAGCTCCACAATCCGCAATTTCTTTTATGTAACGAATCGGATCGACTATCATAAGATGTACGTCAAACACCAAATCCGTCACACGCCTGATTGACTTAATAACAGGCATACCCATAGAAATAGATGGTACAAACACACCATCCATAATATCAATGTGTAAATATTTTGCACCGGCATTGTCGACTTCAGCAATCTGATCTCCAAGCCTTGCAAAATCAGCTGATAAAATTGAAGGACAAATTATATTCATATTATTTACTTAAGAAATTCCTTTACTGAGGCATATACGCCGTCTCCGTCGAGTCCATACTTGTGAACAAGCTCACCTGCTGTTCCTGACTCGCCGTACTTATCCTGCATTCCGAGCTTCTTCACAGGTGTAGGTGCAAGCTCTGCAAGAGCATCACATACTGCACTTCCGAGTCCGCCGATAACGGAATGCTCCTCAACAGTTACTACCTTGCCTGTCTTCTTTGCAGATGCAACAACAAGATCCTTATCCAAAGGCTTAATTGTGCAGATGTTGATGACCTCAGCTGAGATTCCGTCAGCAGCAAGCTTCTCAGCTGCACTGATAGCAGAATCAACACAGATTCCGGTAGCGATGATTGTTACATCTTTACCCTCTCTGATAACCGATCCCTTACCGATCTCAAACTTGTAATCGGGTCTGTCATTGATGACGCTACATGCCGCACGTCCGAATCTGATATATACAGGTCCCTCATGCTCAAGTGCTGCGCGAACGCAAGCCTTAGCTTCTACATCATCTGCAGGGCACATTACAACCATTCCGGGGATAACACTCATAAGAGCGAAATCCTCGTTACACTGATGGCTGGCACCATCCTCACCAACTGTGATTCCGGCATGAGTTCCGCCGATCTTAACGTTGAGGTGAGGATATCCCACTGAGTTACGAACCTGCTCGAAAGCACGTCCTGCTGCGAACATTGCAAAAGAACTAACGAAAGGAATCTTACCTGTTGTAGCAAGACCTGCCGCAATTCCCATCATGTTACACTCAGCGATACCGCAATCTATATGTCTCTCAGGAAACTTTTTCATAAATACTGCAGTCTTGGTAGATGCCGCAAGGTCAGCATCAAGAACCACAAGGTTAGGGAACTCATCTCCAAGCTCTGCAAGCGCATTACCATAACTTTCTCTTGTTGCTATCTTCTTTACATCGCTCATATTGACGCACCTATCCTTTCCAGTTCTTCCATTGCCTGCTTAAACTCCTCATCGTTAGGAGCCTTGCCGTGCCATCCTGCCTGGTTTTCCATGAAGGAAACGCCCTTACCCTTAACACTGTGGGAAATGATCGCAGTAGGCATACCCTTGGTCTCTCTTGCCTCCTTGAAGGCAGCTCTGATCTCATCAAAGTTGTGACCGTCTATATTGATAACATGGAAGTTGAAAGCTTCAAACTTCTTATCAATAGGATAAGGTGAACATACCTTGTCGATAGGTCCGTCGATCTGAAGGTTGTTGTTATCTACGATAACTACAAGATTATCGAGCTTACGGAAGCCTGCGAACATTGCTGCCTCCCAAACCTGACCTTCCTGAAGCTCACCGTCTCCGAGAAGTGTGTATACTCTGAAATCCTTGTTGTCCATCTTTCCAGACAGTGCCATTCCGCATGCTGCAGAGATTCCCTGTCCGAGTGATCCGCTGGACATATCAAGTCCGGGAAGATACTGCATACTGGGATGTCCCTGAAGTCTTGAACCAAGCTTACGAAGAGTAGTAAGCTCCTCCTTGGGGAAATAGCCTTTCTCTGCCATTACAGAATAAAGACCGGGAGCGCAATGTCCTTTTGAAAGAACAAAGCGATCTCTGTTAGGATCTGATACGTTCTTAGGGTCAACATTCATTTCCTCAAAGTACAAATATGTAAAGATATCTGTTGAGGACAAGGATCCGCCCGGATGTCCCGCTCCGGCTGCATGAAGTGCTGTGATTATGTCTTTTCTGACTTCATTAGCCGTCTTTTGTAGTTCCTGATTGGTCATAGCCATAATGAATAATTCCTTTCCGTATAATTCAAAGACAAAATGCACTTACAATTTAACACAAGCTATATTCATAGTCCATAAGACACTTTGCCTAAGTTTTAAATTTAAAAACTATTACTTCTGACCGTAATATGCATTAGCACCATGTTTTCTGTAATAATGCTTATCCTGAAGCTCAGTTGGAGCCGCCTCAACATTGGGATTGATAACCTCACATCTGTAAGCCATCTTGGCAACTTCTTCAGTTACAACCGCGTTGTGAACAGCTTCCATTGCATCCTTGCCCCATGTGAATACGCCGTGGTTCTTGCAAAGAACGCCCGGAACATCTACAGGGTTCTTGCCCATGCGCTCAAACTCAGTGGCAATAAGCACACCGGTATTGGCCTCATAAGCCTCATCGATCTCAGCCTTGGTAAGACATCTTACGCAAGGGATCTCTCCATGGAAGTAATCTGCATGAGTTGTTCCGTAGCAAGGGATTGATCTTCCTGCCTGTGCCCAGCTTGTAGCATAGGATGAATGAGTGTGTACCACTCCGCCGATGTCTGCAAATGCTTTGTACAGTTCAACGTGTGTAGGTGTGTCGGATGAAGGATTGAGCTTACCCTCAACCTTCTCTCCGTCAAGGTTCATAACCACCATGTCGTCGGGAGTCATGGTATCGTACTCAACTCCACTGGGTTTGATTACAAACAAACCGCTCTCTCTGTCAATCTCACTTACGTTACCCCATGTGAAAGTAACAAGATTATATTTGGGCAAAAGAATATTTGCCTCGTAAACTTTTCTTTTTAATTCCTCAAGCATATCAACTCTCCGATAATATTATATTGCTTTACTGACTACGTTTCTTCGTAAATATTGCTACTTACTAATCAATTATTTCAATGAATCAACTGCCGCTCTCTCAATAGCAAGACCCGCATTGTAGTTCTTCATAAACTCATCGAAGCCTTTAACATCTGCGCTGTCGGGAGTGCATGTCTCAACCTTACCACCGACAAACACCTTATCACTGAGGTACTTCTCAAGTGACTCACCTGCAGCCTTCTGCTTCATGTAGCCGGCAAGGATTGCCTGACCCCAAGGACCGCCTTCTCCCGCAGTCTCCATGAGTTTGATAGGTGTATCCAATGCTGCTGCCATTACTCTGTCGCCAACTCCTCTGATCTTGAAGAATCCGCCCTGTCCAAAGAAGAAGTCTGCTTTTACATTCTCCTGCTTGGTAAGAATATCGTTTCCGATCTTAAGTGCTCCGAGTGCAGTATAAAGATGTGCTCTCATGAAGTTTGAAAGATTGAACTTGTCATCGGGTCTTCTTGCAAAAAGAGGTCTTCCTTCATCAAATCCGGTGATTGACTCGCCTGAGAAATAGTTATAAGAAAGAAGTCCGCCGCAGTCGGCATCACCCTCCATCGCTTTGCGATAAAGTGTTCCGTATAAAGTATCATCGTCAACTTCTTTTCCGATATCTTTTGCAAATTCTCTAAAGAGAGAAACCCATGCATTAAGATCGGAAGTACAGTTGTTGCAGTGAACCATGGCAACCTGCTCACCTGAAGGAGTTGTAACAAGATCAAGCTCAGGATATGCCTTAGAAAGGTCATGCTCAAGAACAACCATAGAAAATACGGAAGTTCCGGCTGAAATGTTACCCGTTCTTACTCCTACTGAATTGGTTGCTACCATTCCTGTTCCGGCATCGCCCTCGGGAGGACATACAGAAATTCCCGCTTTAAGAGTTCCGGTGGGATCGAGAAGCTTAGCGCCTTCTTCCGTAAGTGTACCCGCATCTTCTCCCGCTACGAGAACCTTGGGAAGAATATCCCTGATCTTGAAACCGAAATTCTTATCAGCGATAAGAGCATCAAACTTATCAAGCATTCCCGCATTGAAATCACATGTGGAAGAATCAATGGGGAACATTCCGGAAGCATCGCCTACACCGATAACCTTTTCTCCGGTAAGCTTCCAGTGAACGTAGCCCGCAAGTGTCGTAAAGAAATCAACTTTAGACACATGCTCTTCCTTGTTAAGGATCGCCTGATAAAGATGAGCAATGCTCCATCTCTGAGGAATGTGATATCCGAATTCCTCTGTAAGGATATCGGATGCCTCACCTGTTATTGTGTTTCTCCAAGTTCTGAAAGGAACAAGAAGTTCACCGCTCTTATCAAATGCCATGTATCCGTGCATCATGGCTGAAAAGCCCATCGCACCTACTGTGGTAAGCTTTTCATCGTACTGCTTGGCCACATCTGCTGCAAGCTTGGAATAGCAGTCTTTGAGACCTTCCCAAACGTCATCAAGAGTGTATGTCCACACACCGTTCTCGAGACGATTCTCCCAGTTGTGACCACCCGAAGCGATCGGGTTGTAATTTTCATCCGTCAGCACCGCTTTGATCCTGGTTGATCCAAACTCGATGCCTAGGTAAGTTTTTCCTTGTTGAATAGCTTCTTTAATATTGCTCATACTATGGTCCCCTTTTTTCTATAAAATACCTTCTTACGCAAGCCCGTTACTTCTTGAATAAAAGAACAGGTATTGCTGCATTACTCCATTATAAGGCTTGTGTCTGTCAAAGTTAAAGCCTTCTGGATATTTTAATTCCAAAACTCTGTTGATCCATACATCTTTTGGGAAAGCATCCAATCTGTGATACCCAAAAAGTATCTCACAATTGGCCACTTTAACTCCAACCCCAAAGAGTTTCAGAAGCCTTTCCATCAGATCGTCATCCGTTAGATCCTGCCACTTATAAAGCTCTGCTTCTCCTGTCAGAACATCACTTGCAGCCTTCTTAACGTACTTGTCTCTATACCCGAGCCCGCAGGAAGAAAGCTCTTTATCAGATAACTTTGCTATCTCACCCGGCGTCGGAAAAGCATATATATTATCGCCATTGGCGTTTTTTTCAGTTCCAATCTTTTTTCCTGCAAGTGCACACAGCTTCTCGATTGAAGCCTTGATCGCAGGAATGTTTTTCCTCTGAGAGATGATAAAAGAAATCAGCATCTCCCATGGATCCTGTCTGAGAATACGAATACCCTTGCCGTACTCGGCGGCGCTTTTCAGATATTCATCCTTTTTGTCTATCAGTCCCCTTATATCTTTATAAGAAGTTTCAAGATCGAAATAGTTCTTCCAGAACTCTTCGAAATCTTTTTTTGAACAGTCAAATTCATACTCGCAAGGAGCAATTTCTTTTATAAAAAGATATTTGTCCGAAGCGTTAACGCTGTATCCGTCTCCGCATTTATTAAAACGAAAACACTGCCCGCTTTCGGCTATCTTTTCAAGATCAAAATCATCGTCTATCTTTATCTTCATTTATCCTTATCCATACTGTCCAGGTAACCCCTGTCCCACAACATTATGTTAAGCTTCTGCGCAAGATCGACCGCCGGCTGCGTGAAATACTGATTGGTCATAACCACCCCGACCATCTTGCCGTAATAATCTCGGCCCGCATACACCTCTTGAACCGCTTTGACTCCGATAGGTTTATCATAACACTTACACTGAACGGCGTATGTAATGCCGTCCTTCTCTGCAAGAATGTCCGCCCCGAAATCTCCGCTTCCTTTGGTAACTACAGCCTCTGCAAAACCGTTGGCTTTCAAAAGATCAGCACAATAATATTCGAAATCATGCCCTTCCATTTCATCCATCGGAAGAGGCCTCATTCTAACCTTTTTTAAAAAACGGACAATGGCAGCCGCGATCAAAACGATCGCAGCCACCACTATCACATATATTATCCACTCTTTGGACATACATTTCTCCGTTTGGATCAGAGTTTAAGGTCGCCCTCTTTTACCCATCCGAGCTTAACAACGCCGGCGTGAATGATAAGAGATAAAACCGCGGGAAGTACAAAAGAAATAAGTACAAGTCCGAGCCAGTCAAATCCTGTGATAGCTGTCTTGGTACCCGCTGCGATATCATTAACCCATCCTGTATATACACCGATCTGACCAACAAGTCCGCAAGTTCCCATACCTGATGAAACAGGTGCGCCGTTCATTTTGAGCTTAAAGATGCAAGTTGCGATAGGTCCTGTGATCGCAGATGCAAGTGTAGGTGCAATCCATACTCTGGGATTCTTAACGATGTTGCCCATCTGAAGCATTGATGTTCCGATACCCTGTGAAACAAGGCCGCCCCACTTATTCTCCTTGAAAGAGATAACGGCGAATCCGACCATCTGTGCACAACATCCCGCAACCGCTGCTCCGCCTGCAAGACCTGTAAGTCCAAGCGCTGCGCAGATAGCTGCCGATGAAATAGGAAGTGTAAGCGCCATGCCCACAACTACGGAAACAAGGATTCCCATAAGGAAAGGCTGAAGCTCTGTAGCCCACATGATAACGTTACCCACAGCCATAGCCGCTTTTCCGAGCGGTGGTGCGATGAGCCATGACAAAAGCACGCCCACACCTATAGTAACAAGGGGAGTTACAAGGATATCAACCTTGGTCTCCTTTGAAATAGCTTTACCAAACTCTGCAGCGATAATAGCTACAAAAAGTACTGCGAGAGGACCGCCCGCTCCACCGAGTGCGTTAGCAGCAAATCCTACAGTGATCATAGAAAAAAGAGCAAGTGGCGGACACTTAAGTGCATATCCTATTGCCACCGCCATAGCAGGTCCGCTCATTGCGGAAGCAAGTCCGCCGACCGTGTAATCTACTCCTGCCACTGTTGCAACATTCTTCATCAAAAACGGAATCTGAAACTGTGTTCCGATGGTATTGATAATTGTTCCGATAAGAAGTGAACAAAAAAGTCCCTGTGCCATCGCACCGAGCGCATCAATACCGTAACGTTTTAAGGAAATCTCGATATCTTTCCTCTTCATAAAGTCTTTCAATTTTTTCATCTCCTCCGGTTGTTCTATTATTTAGAACTATCGAAACATATTCTACCATAGACGCCCCGATTTTTTAATCTTAAATTCTAACAGTTGCCTGTATATACAAATTCAAGATTCTCTCTTGCCACCTCGGCAAGGCGATAGACCTTTTTTACATCCGTCGCGTCACGGTCCGTCATTTTAAATCTTGGGAAAAATCTGGAGATATGAAGAGGAATCTTTTTACCTGAAATTACTTCCAGGTCTTTTACCCACTTGGATAATTCTCTGATCTCTTCCTCGCTGTCGTTCTCACCCGGAATAATAAGAGTCGTAAGCTCCACGTGACAATTCTTCGCCGCCCCTTCTATGAAAGCCATCGTCTGCTCTCTGTTTCCTCCGATAACTCTTTTATAATAATCATCCGTAAAGCCTTTAAGATCTATATTCATTGCATCTATATACGGAGCAAGCTCATCAAGGACAGAAAGCTCTGCCGTTCCCGCCGTTACCATGACGGTTTTTAGATCATGCTCTTTGGCAAGCCTTGCCGTATCAAGAACAAATTCATATCCGACAAGCGGCTCGTTGTAGGTAAAAGCGATACCGATATTCCCTTTGGCTTTTGTTTCAATAGCAATCTCAACCAGCTCTTTGGGTGTTATAACTTCCGCATCCTTCGCATACATTTTTGCTTCTTCCGACCATGAGATCTCATTATTCTGGCAAAAAGGGCAACGAAGATTGCAACCAAAACTTCCTACCGACAAAATATAGCTTCCGGGGAAAAAATTATTCAAAGGCTTTTTCTCTATAGGGTCAAGCGCAAGGCTTGATACTTTCCCATAGTTATACGCCACAACTTTGCCGTCTCTTACAGTCCTTGCACCGCAAAAGCCAAGCTCGCCTTCATTTATCTCGCAGTGTCTGAAACACACGTGACAATTTGCCATATATCCTCCTACAGTCTATCCGTGACAAAGCGCTTTAAACCATGCGATCAATAATGCCTTACAACTTCAAATCGCTGCAATGTATAAGGTTCATCCTCACGGATTCCGCCCTTTTGCCTTGCTATATCTATCTGCTGCTCTATCGTGTCGACGCCGTCGAGATTCGGAAGAAGAAGTCCCCTCTTGTATCCGTGGCTCACTATAACGCCGTAGCGCTTAACATCAAGTTTATCCGGCGAATCTATGTCTTCGGTATCTCCAAGAACATCAACGCTTATATCAAGGAATTTAAGTTCGTCTTCTGTTATCGGGTCAAACCTCGGATCTCTGCTGCACGCACTTATTCCGTTTTGAATTATCTCTTTTGCGATATTATCTTGAGTTGCTGCGATTGTGCCTATGCAGCCGCGGAGCTGCCCAAGCTTATGAATGGAAACAAAAGTGCCTGCGCTTCTTGAAAGCATATCACCCGGAAGATCATCCGGCACATCAAGCTCAACATGGTACTTAACCCAAGACTCAACGCTCGCCCTTGCAAGCCTTACATACTCATCACTTGAATCAGCTTTCTCCTTGCATTCGTTTATAATTCTTTTTTCAAAGTCTCTAAGAAAATGTCTGTTGTCATCTTCTTTCTCAGGATAAAAAGTGCAGATTCCGTAGCCAACGCCCGTAACATCCTGATGTGAGAGCTTGGTGGCTTTAACCCCAAGTCCGTCAAACGCTCCCGCCATTATCACAAAAGATCTGTGACCGCACTCCGCTGCTTTTTGACAGAAGTTTTCATCAAATTCAAGGAGCTTACCGAAATCAGCATTTCCGCACACTTCCATAATCCGTTCGTCATACTCGGGCCCTTCTTTAGCAAAACCGTATGGTCCGTAGCTCTGAAGCTTATGCGAAAGATCGCCGCTTGCTATAAAGACAACATTTTTTCCGGATTCATTAACCGCCTCCGCTATTAGCTTTCCGAATCTGTAGTGATCGGTAAGCGGAAGTCCCGAAAGACCTATCCTCACTATCTTTCCACCGGTATATTTCTTTCTTACAAACCAAAGGGGAACCATGGTTCCGTGATCCAAAGAAGGATCTCTTTCACCCATTGTTCCTGCGGGAAAGTCTATGCTGTCGGCTTTCATGCGGATCAAGTCTGCAAGCTCGTAGTCATAATCCTCGTTAAACTTAACTTCAGGTGCCCCAAACGCACCAAAATCTCCCGTCGCATCGCGTCCGGGAGATATATGGAAATAGTCCGCATACATCACAGAATGCGGACTTGTGATTATTATTGTGTCCGGCTTAAGCGCCGCCACTTCATCGGCTACTTTTTCATAAGCCTTCGTTGTCTCGATGATCTGCTCTTCTCCGCCTCTTCCGACTTGCGGAACGATAAGCGGCGGATGCGGTACCATAAATGCAGCTTGAATCGGCATGTTCTTTCCTCCTTTAGCATCACTCGTATTCGGTATACCCACTGCCTTTCCCCTTACATTAAGGCAGAACTATCATGATACGCGTTCCCAGCTCCGTTCTGGAAAGCACTTCGAAGTGACCTCCGTGCCTGTCTATTATCCACTTGGCTATGGAAAGGCCAAGTCCTGTTCCGTCGTAAGTTCTTGCTTTATCGGCGCGGTAGAATCGCTCAAACATGTGCTCCACGTCAGCCTGCGACATACCAATACCCATGTCCTGAACCATGAGATACGGGCGATCGTCATCGGTCATTCCGACACCAAGTATGATCTCATCTCCGGGATTGGTATACTTGGCAGCGTTGTCCACAAGTATCCTGACAGCCTGTTTTAATAACATTCGATCGGCGTCTACCACAACATCCTCTTCGCTCTTACGGAACCTATAGGGATGCGTTTCATCTATCATAAAGGACTCTTCGTATATTTCCTGCATAAGATTACCAAGCGACACAGGTTCTTTTGACAATACAGTCTTTCCGCTGTCGCCTCTTGCAAGAAAAAGAAGCTGCTCTACAAGACGGTTCATGTGATCCGCCTCATGAGAAATAGCGGAAATGGATTCATCAAGTACTTTTTCATCAGAGGTTCCCCAGCGCTCCAACATCTGCGCATAGCCCTGAATCACTGCGATAGGTGTCCTAAGCTCATGTGATGCGTCATTGACAAAACGCGCCTGCTGCCTGTATGAATCTTTTAATCTTTCTATCAAATGATTGACAGACTGCTCTACTCCCAAAAGCTCTTCGTCGTGAAGATAAACGTACTGATTCTCGTCGGGTGCTACGTGCTCTATGGCATCCTCGATCAGTCTGTATTTATCTTCGGAAAAAGCAAGTCTGTTGAGCTCATCGGCTTTCTCGGCAACCTCTCGGATGGGAGACAGCGTTTTGTGAGCTCTTGAAGACACCGCCGGGAGGGAAATCAGAACTCCCAACAGCTGCAATAAATAAAGTGCACCTACCAGCATTGCTATTCTGGCAAACACATCAAAAAAACCGACGGTCATAAGTACTTTACCGTCCATGGATCTGACCCTGTACGCGAGATCCGTTATCAAGCCGTTCTCAACGATAAAATCTCTGTGTCTTTTAAATGCGAAGCTTCCTATAACTTCGAGTTCTTTCATATACGCCCAGAAAATATTAAGAAGTACAAAGATAAGAAAGTCCATCTTAAAGTACAACCCAAGCTTGGTTCTTGAGATCATCCACACAATACGGTGCGCAATGGACTTCATATTTTTCGACGGGCGGTTATTATTGTTGTTCGGATTTGATGACATAACCTACTCCCCTTACGGTGGTGATCATATTTACATCATAGACGTCGTCAATCTTGGATCGCAGATATCTGATGTACACGTCGATCATGTTGGTCTCTCCCACATAATCATAGCCGCATACTTTCTCAAGAAGTGTGTCTCTGGAAAGAACGATGTCTTTGTTTTTGAGTAGCATTTCAAGCATCAAAAACTCACGATTGGTCAAAGTGATGCCATGGCCATCGTAAGTAACTTCTCGTTTCTTTTCATCAAGTCTAAGTTTCTGCCAGGTGTAGATACCCTCGGAATTTTGCTCGGTATCATTAGTATTTAAAGCTCCCGCGGAATTCTTGCCATGGAGTTTAAGCGCAACTCTGATCCTGGCAAGGAGCTCTTCGATGGCAAAGGGCTTGGTGATATAATCCACTGCCCCGCCATCGAGTCCCGATACTTTATCCATAACCGCATCTCTTGCGGTCAACAATATTGTAGGTGTCGGCTTATCCTGCATAAGGCGCCGTAAAACCTCAAGTCCGTTGAGCCCCGGCAACATGATGTCCAAAAGAATGAGATCATAGTCTCCTTCTATTGCCATCTTAAGTCCTTCTCTTCCGTCAAATGCTTTGCTGACTTCATATCCTTCGTGCTGCAATTCCAGCTCAACGAATCTTGCCAGTTTTTCTTCATCTTCTACAATCAGTAAATGCGCTGCCATGCATTACTCCTCACGGAAACTGTCTTTTACCTGCTCGGCTGTTTCCTTTGCTTTATCTACTACATCATTGGCCTTCTTGAGGTCATCTTTTCCGTAAAATTTATAATTCCAGTCAAAGAACAATGAAACAACTATTAGAACGAGTACTGCCCACCATCCAAAGATAAGCGTAAGGATTGCAAGCCAAAGTGGAATATTGATAACGTGCTCGCCTTTACGTGTGATCTCAACATAATTGTTTGAAAGAAAATCAATGGCTCTTTTAAGGAATTCTTTTACCTTCTTTCCGAAATCACCACTGCAAGCTTTAGCTTTGCCAACAGGAACCATCTCATAAGATGCATCCGTGGTATATTCCGTGGAGTGTACTTGCTGCTCGGGTCCTTTGACCTTTCCTTGCTTCTCAAGAATTATCATTGCATCAAGTAAATCTCCGTTTGCTTCGCCGAGTGCTGCTTTTGCTTCTTCATAGCTTACATCTGCTCTTGTTCTTAATTTTTCAATCTTTTCAAATTCATCCATTTTGTGTTCCCTTTCTCCTCATTAGGAAAGATTGTTTTTGTTTACAATGACAAATATATAGTCCGTAAATTAAACAATCCTTGGAGTAAGATTAAAAATAGATTAATAACAGTATACTTGATATTATTCCGAGTTACACCTATAATACAGAAGAAATTAAGAATGCAGAGTAGACTGTAAAGCGTCAAGTGCTAAGTGAACAGGGAGTTGTCATTTAGACGAAGGTTTTGTCCGCGGTTTTATGGTCGCATCCCGCTGCTACATAGCGAAGTGTTAAGCACCTCCGTTGTAGTAAAAAGGAAACTGCAAGGAGGTGTATTTATATGAATAAATTAAAAGAAACAAGAATACTCACCCTTGCTGCCATGCTCACGGCAGTAGGAATAATACTGGGATTTTTTAAGATTCCCATCAGCCAGATCATCGAGATCCGCTTCGGCTCTCTTCCGATCGCAGTTGCAGGCATGTCACTCGGTCCCGGTATCGCGGCCGTTGTAGGAGCACTTATTGATATCGGAGGATACCTTGTAAAACCCACAGGCCCGTTTTTCCCCGGATTTACCATAAGCGGAATTGTAAGCGGCCTTATCTTCGGAGCAATCCTTTATAAAAAAGAGCTCCATCCCGTAAGGATCCTCGTCGCTTTACTTGTCCATACTCTTGTTGTCGGAATTATCATGAATACTTTCTGGCTTGACTTCATGTATATCAAAAAAGGCTTTTTTATCACGCTTATGGCGAGACTTCCAAAGGAACTTGCCATGATACCGATCAACTACATTTTATTATCAATTTTCTTATTTGCATTACACAGGATTAAAGATTATGCGGAAGTATAACTATGAAGAGGCAATTTCTTTTTTTGAGAAATTGCCTCATTTTGAACCACCAAAAGATAATAAAGATCCAAAGAAAGATTTCTTTTCATTGGACGCCGAGCTTTCTCTTCTTGAGAGGCTCGGCAACCCCCAAAACTACCTAAACTATGTTCATGTTGCGGGCACTAACGGAAAAGGGTCGACAGTTTCCTATATCACATCAATCCTTATGGAAGCGGGAAAGACCGTCGGAACGTTTGCTTCTCCGTTTTTATTTAGCTACAACGAACTCTTTAAGGTAAATAACGTTGATATCACGGATGAGGATTTTGCGGAAATCTTTTCCATGGTAAAGCCCGCTTATGACGAGCTTGCCTCTGAAGGTATTTACCCAAGTGAATACGAGATTCTGACCGTAATGTCTTTTCTTTATTTCAGGGAAAAGAACTGCAATATCGTTGTCATGGAAGTAAGTCTCGGCGGACGCCTTGATACGACCAACGTAATCCCGGCTCCGCTTGCCACTGTGATAACTCCGATAAGCTACGATCACATGTCAATACTCGGAAACACTCTTACCGAGATTGCTACCGAGAAAGCGGGAATAATAAAGACCGGTACAATTGTCGTTTCTCCTATTATGCAGAATCCCGAAGTTAAAAATGTTCTTGAAAAGACATGCTCTGAAAAAGCCGTTCGTCTGGTATATTTTGATGCACCCAAAGTTATCGAGAGAAGTCTGCAGGGGCAGATGTTTGAATTTAACGGAGTTAATTACAGAACAAAGCTTCTCGGAACCTATCAGGTTGATAACGCCGCGCAGGCAATATGCACTTGCATTAAGCTGCGGGATAAAGGCATTAAGATCTCCGATGAGGCTATTGCACAGGGAATAGCTAAGGCCGAGTGGTTCGGACGCTTTACGATCGTAAAAGAAAATCCGTATGTCATCATCGACGGCGGACACAACAGGCAGGGCGCCACGGTCTTACGTGAATCTCTCGAAGAATATTTTCCGGGTAAAAAGATAACGTTTATACTCGGACTTCTTGCGGATAAAGAAGTGGATATTATCCTGGATGAACTTATGCCTATCGCCGATAAATGCTACGTTACCACGGTTCCGAACAAAAGAACCATGGAGCCTTTAGATCTTGCAAAAATGATTAACACTCGCGGTGTCGAAGCGATTATAATAGAAAAAAAGATTCCGTACGACCGGATACTTATGGAAAGTGAAGTTATCTGCATTGCAGGATCTTTGTATCTGATAAAAGAAATTGGGAATTTTAAAATATAAGATAATCTCCGAGAGGATTCCTTATGAAGATTAAATGTGATTATTGCGGAAATACTTACGAAGATACTTTACATGCATGTCCCGACTGCAGCGCCCCAAATCCATCACACAAGAATGAAAAGGGCCCCAAGACCATTGAAGAATTAAAGAAGTGGTACAAAGACAGGAAGCTTCCTGCTCCTGAAGTAACCCGCTTTTTTATTGGCGTGGATTATAAGAAGCCCAAGGCATTTGGAATCTATAAGGATGATAGCGGAGATTTTGTTGTCTACAAAAACAAAGCAGACGGTTCAAGAGCCGTCCGCTATAAAGGTGCCGATGAAGAATACGCTGTAAATGAGCTTCTTCAAAGACTTAAAGATGAGATCGTTCATCAGAAAAACTGTTCCGGAAGAAAAAAATCAACTTCCGTAACACGTTCTGTGCCTTCAAGCACTTCAAGCACAACTAAAAATAACCGCTCTCTCCCCTTAATGGAAATAATTTCCATATCAATAGCCGCGTTCTGCATCCTGTTTGGTATCGCCTTGATCATGAGCTTCCCCGATCACAACGGATACTACAGATATGGTCATGGCGTATATTACAATTACGATGATCATTGGTTTTACTACGACACCGACAATTGGGTAGAGATCAGCCAAAACGATCCCATCCCAAGAGAAATATCGTCAAACTATGACGACTACTACATTTCCAGGAACTGGGATCAATCAATGGATACCACCAACTGGAATGATACATCTTTTTATGACAGATACCACGTCTCGTCGGATAATGACTCTGATTCTGACTATGACTGGGGCAACAACGACACATGGGATTCAGATAATACCGACTGGGGTTCGGATTGGTAAAGCTATGCCCTCATAGAGTCTTGGCAATTGCCTTACACCACTGAAGCTCTATGATAATCTGTCACGTCAGAACCAAGCTTTT
>JAEEGK010010466.1_pt1 | contig 21394 bp, 11 predicted proteins | sample 8958771 | NCBI WGS metagenome assembly JAEEGK01 (sample SAMN16246547, study PRJNA631951) | gut metagenome | biome: gut microbiome; feature: rumen; material: SC-attached | host: Bos | place: Iran: Karaj | collected 2018-10 | reverse complement strand
ATAAAATTAAATAGTTTAAATTAAATTTAAATTTTTATAAATATTAAGTTATTTAATACTCGAGTTATTATTATAAACTTAACTATTTAATTAACAAGTTTTTAATATATTAAAATAATTTATTGAAATTATCATTTTAATTATTCTTTAGTTATTATAATATTTTTTTAAAACAACTTATAAAAAAATTGAAAATTCTCTCACTAATGTTCTAACCTTTCTTTTATTATTCATTTTATTCAAGTTATCGTTTCTTTTTCCAATTAATCTTTCTTAAATTTCATATTTTCGGATTTTTTGATTTTTTCTCAAATTGAATTTTAATTTAAACTGAATTAAAAAACTTATTTTATAATCTACACTTCAATCAAATGATAAAACAAACGAACAAAGAAGAGATTATAATTGAAAAACCAGAAGAAGAAAATCAAAAAAAAATCTCAAAAAGCAAAAGCAAAAGTTTAAATACTTCAAAAAATAAAAAAATCAATTTTGATAATAACATTATTAAATTACAGACCACAGAAAGACCAAAAAAAATTTCTTATAATCCCATTTTAAAAAAAGTAAATTCAATATTGAATAACCACTTATTATCAAATGTAAATAATTCTAAGAATTCTTTGGAAATGAATACTAACCTTAAAAACCAAATGAAAAATTCAGTAATCAAATTAAATTATAGTAAATTTGATTCTTTTTTAAATAACAAAAGAAATTTAAGTAAAGATTTAAAAAACATAAATATTAATGAAAAAAACATGATATATAATGAAAGGAAAAATATAAATAATGAAAATCAAGAAAATAATAATCCTCAAACTTTTAAAATTTATTATAAATGTAAAGTTTATTGTATGAAATTTATTTTAGAATGGTTAAACAAAACACTTAAAAATATTAAATTTAAAAAGAAATTAAGAAAAATTAGTGGAAAAGTTTTAGAAGATTGTTCAACGAAATTTAATTTAAGATTTATTAAATTAACTTTAAAAGATATTTTCGAAAAATTTCAAGTGTCTAAACTTTATAAAAGCAAAGTTAATTTAAAAATGAATGATATGTATAATAAAGATTTAATTAAAGAAATTTATGAAAATAAAGAGAAATTTCAAAATGTAATTGAAATATTAAATTTAAAATTCGAAACAATTTTTAATTATTATTGGAAAATGAAAAGTAATGAATTTAAAGAAAAATATAAATTTAGAAATAAATACTTATTGAATACTTTTTTAACAAGATTAAAAAAAAAAAACATGAAATATACTTTGGCGATTAAGAAATTTACAAAAAAAAATATAGAAGATTTTTTACTTGAAAAAATACCAAGAGTAAATAAATCTGAATATAATAATATTGTTTAAATATATAAATATGTTCTTTTTCTTATTAAATTTTATGAAAAAACTATATAAAAGTTAAATAAGTAAACATTATTTTTTCTTTAAAAACAATTATAAAATGAATAATAATAAAAATGATTAATTAAAATAAATCCAATATTAAAATAATCAAAAAATATTAGCAATTATTTAATTTATAAATATAAATGTTATTCAATATAATCAATTTCATAATTATAATTTCAAAAATCCTTTCAATAACATATCCCATAACATTTAAGCCAGATTCATATATATTACAAAACTCAGGAAATACAAGTCAACAGCCTTTAATAAATAAAGGATTTTTCATTATAAATGCAACTCAAAATGGAAATAAAATTATATTAACCCCTTCATTTTATTTCCCATTAATAATGTTTTTTTCCAATACTACAACAACCAATAATCCAATAAATAATACAGTTTACACTATAAAAGATATATTTAATGAAACATACGAATTTCAAATTTATAAATCGAATTTCACATTGATGAATAATTCTAGTCTTCAATTAGAATATTATGCTCAAACAAATAAATCAATACCATCACAATATAAAAATCAAAATTCAAATGGAATTTTAGGATTATCACCAACCAAAAAATTAATAGACATAAAAAATGAAAAGAATACTTTTAGTTATTCTTCATATCAATCATTATTCCCATCCAAAGAGAATAGATATATTATCATCGAACCTCATTATAATTCTAGTTGTGATGTTATTGAATCTTCAATTTCCTTTGGAGATGGTAATAATACTAATTTTGATCATGGTTTTGAAATAGTTAAAGAGAATGAAGACGATGAAAGATGGAGTCTTAAATTAATTGCTCTTTTTTTTGATAATGATAAAAATAATGTAACAAGAGATGGACCAAAAATAAATACAAATGAAGCTATAATTCATTTTGATGAAGGTGATCAACGTTATATGTTATTAAATTATTCTTATGCCGAAGAAATCAGGGATTATTATTTCAAAACAAATTGCACAATCGAAAAAAACAGTGATGATGATTATTATCAATTATTTTGTAAAAATGATACCAATATTTCAGATTTATATATGCAATTTGAAGATTATGGATATAAAGTTAATAAAAAGATAATTTGGGAACAAAAAGATGATAAAAAAGTATTAAAATTTCATTTTGCTTATAATAAAAGTGATATATATATTTTTTCAGGAATACTTGGTAATTTTAGAAGAAAATATTCTCAAGAAAATGAAAAAAGTACTAAAATTTATATTGAAAGAGGATATTGTGATTCTGATATTGTTGATTTATCTGGTATTTTCAAAATTATTGTTATTATTATTGTTTTATTTGTTGTAATTGTTATTACTATTTTTGTTATGAGAATGATGAAAAAAGATACAAATGATTCTGTGGATTATAATAATATGCAGCAAATTTAAATAAATTTTAAAGAATGTTCTTTTTTTCATTTATTTTTTTGATATTAGTTAAAAAGATTTAAAAAAAAATATTTTTTTATTTATACAAATTTATTAGTTTTAATTTATTATTTATTTTGATTATCATTTATTCCTTCACTTAAAAAATGCATATTATTATCATATTCTTTTTTAATAATTTCTTTTTTTGTATTAACATCATTATCACATAATTTATATTTTAAATTATCATCCCATAAAGTATTTATTCCAAGATCAATATCTTTAAATAAAGGAAAACAATATTTTTTATTTGTTTTTTCATCATAAAAAAATATCACTGAACTAAATTTTTTTTTAACTGAATTTAACAAACTTTTTCTTTTTTTTAAACAAAAATATCTTTCATTGAAATTATTTTCTTTATTATAATATAAATCTATTAATTTTTTAGGATCAGTTGAATATTTATTTAAATACTCAGGTTTAATATTATTATTAATAAACAATAATTTTATTCCTTCATTATTTATATTTTTTAAATTTAACTTAGAATTAATTTTCTTTTTAGGTTGATTTAATAAAAAAGAAGAAGGTTCAAAAAAGTCTTTTTCACTTTTTTTTGAAATATCAGAAGAAAAAAATTTATTAAATGATTTATCATAAGTTTGAAATTCAGATATTGAAATATTATTTAATTTACTATTATTAATAAAGCTTTTATTTGAATTTGTATCATTTAAAATTTTTGAATAATTAAAAGAATTTTTCTTTTCAATAGGAGATTGAGAAAAATTTAAATTATTTTCTTTATTATAAAATTCCATTTTTAATTTTTAAAAATATTTCACTTAATTTTAATTTGAAAATAATTATTTTTCTTCTAATTTAATTAATAAAAAAATGTCTTTAGAAGATAATGAATTAATCACCTTTGAAAAAAAATTAGAAGAATTATTAATTTCATCTAATTTATCTTTAAAAGAACAAATTGAATATTCAATTAATCAATTTTTTAAAGTTTGCTTAAAATTAGACTATGAATATGTTAGTGATTTAAAAATAATATTCAATTTATTGTCAAAGTTATTTTCAAAAATTAAAAAAATTAATTTACTTAATTCTTTAATATCATATTATGAAATCATTCAATTAACAAATAAAGAAATAAAAAAGCATTCAATATCAAAATTAAATTTTAATTTTAATCAAGATTTAATCATAACTCCTTTTTTTTCAGAAGGTAATCTTCAAATTTATATCACTTCAAATTCATATGAAAAGTTTATTTTTTTTATTTCTAAATTAGAAGACTTTTTAACAGCAAATAAAAATTTATCTTATCTTAAATCAAAAATATATACAATTAAATATGGTCAATTTCCTAAAGGACATATTTTAGAAATTAAAAATCAAGAAAAAAAATTAAATATCAATAAAATAAATAAAGACTTAATTGATTTTTCTCAATATAAAGAAATAAAAAAAAATTTAAAAAAATATGAATATTTAATAAGAGAAAATTTTTCAAATAATAGAAAAACAAAAGAATTTAGATTTACTTTTGAAAAATTTAAAGAAATAATATTAAATGATGATTCTTTGTCAAAAGATATTAAAGAAATAATTCCTTTTGGAAGCGTAACTCAATATACACAAACTGAAAATTCAGATTTAGAAATAACAATAATAATGAAAGACTATGAAAATTATAATGAAAGTTTAAGTGAAAGTTTTTTAGAAAAAATAAAAAAGAAATTAGAAGAAAATTATATAAATGAATATACTAATATTAATGTTTTTCAAACAAGAAGGACTTTCTTACTTGATATTTATGATAAAATAAATAATATTAAATTAGAAGTTAATTTAAATAATATTTTTGGGATTTTAAATAGTAATTTAATAAGAGAGTATTTATTATTTGATTCAAGAGCTTTAATATTAGTTAATACAATAAAAAATTGGTCCAAAATAAAAAAAATTAATGGAAATAATCAAGGCTATTTGTCTTCTTATTGTTTTACTTTATTAGTTATTTATTTTTTACAAAGAATTGAAAAGCCTATTTTGCCTATAATTTCATCAAAAAAAGAAGAAAAATTAAAAAAAGTTAAAATATGTAATAAAGAATATTTTTTAGAAGAGAATTTAATAGAACCTAAAAGTTCTTTTTTAAATTTCAAAATTGATAATAATGATAATATTTCTATTTTAATTCTTAAGTTTTTTATGTTTTATCTTTATTTATTTGATGAAGATATTCATTGTATTGATATTTCAAGTGAGAAACAAATAGAAAGAAAAGAAAAAATTGAATATATGAATTCTTCTAAAAAAAGTAAATGTGCTTATTGTTTTATTGATATGTTTGATTATTCTTATAATCCTGGTTCTTATATGAATTCGAAATCAAGTGAACATAATCAAATGAAAGAACAAATGAAAAAAGGAATTAAAGATATTTTAAATGGGAATAATATTTTTTTAAATGATTAATTTAAGTTTTACAATATTAATGAATTGTTTCTTTTTTTGTTGTTTTATTTTTATAATTATAAATTAAGCGGATATTACTGTTAATATATAAATGGAATAATTTTTTGAGATAAAAAAAAGAAATAATAAATTAAATTTAAAAAAATTTAAGTATTTATTCTATTAAAGTTATTATTTTATATTATTTACTTAAAATTCACAAAATTTTGAGTATTTAAATTACAATACAAAAACTACAAATATATATTAAATATTAAAATGAGTCTATGTTATTATTTTATCTATCACTTCTTAAATAAATTAAATAATAAACTCGATTTATACCTATTACAAATAAACTATTTTCTCAATAAATAAAATATTTAAAAATAAAAAGCTTAAAATCAAACATATGAAAAAATTTATCTATATAATTATTACTGGCATTTATAAATTTATAAATTAATTTCATTAGCATTTATCTTATTATCATCAATTAAGTTTGATGAAATAATATTTTTCCATTTATGAATTAATTTCTTATCATTTAAGAAATTTATATTATTTTCAATAGAATTAATAAGAATATTTTTAAATTTTCCTTTGGAATATTTTAAAGCAGTTTGAATAACATAATTTCCAAAAGAATTTTTTATTAAAGTTCCAATAGTATTTTTTTTAACACAAATTTCTAAAATATATTCATTTAAAAACTCTTCATTTTTTTCAATGAATCTTTCAATAACATTTGAAGCATATTTCATAGAAGATAATTCAGTTAAATGACCAAAAAATTGTTTAAATATATCAAATAAATCATTATTATTCCAATTATCAATTACAATTTGTAAAGCATAATTTCCATAAGGATTTTCTATTAATTCAGAACATTTATTTAAAATAATTTCTTTTAGATGAATATAAGAATTATTTTGATATTGTATTATTAATATTTTTTTCACCAAACATAATCCATTAACATGGTTAGAAAGAAAAATAAAATTTTCAATAATAAAATTAAAGATTTCATTACATAATTCTTTATCAAAAGAAATTAATATTTTTTCTATTACATGAGTGCCGTAAATATCTAAAGCTAATTTCATTAAGTTTTTATTTATTTGATGAATTATTATTTGCATTTCTGTTTTTGAATTTAAATGAGTAACAATATATTGAATTGGATAAGTTGCTATTTTATTTGTACTAAATATTGATATATTTTTAACTATTAAAGATAAAAATGAAATCCTATCATTTTCATTTAAAAAACAAAATAATTTTAAACAAAAATAATTAGCGTAAGGGTCTAATAAAAGAATATTTAATTTTGTATTTATTTCATTATATAATAAATGAATTATTTGAGGGGGAGTTTTCTTTAAATAATTTTGAAGTATTTTACTTCCAGTTTGTGTTTTTATTAAATGACATAATTGTTGCTTTATATTATTGAAAATATTATAATTAATATATCCTATTAATTGTAAATATTTATCTAATTCTGATAAATATAATTCTATTTGAATAGTTAAATTTTTTGATTTTTTAATTTGCATTGTTTGAAATCTTATTTGAGAATTATGATTCTGAATTAAATGTTTATTTTTATACTTTTGATAATCATTATTACCATGAATAATAGTTCCTCTATTTTTCCTAATATGATTTCTCATATTATTTCTTTGTTGATTATCAATATGAATATTTTGGAAATTAATATTCTCTGGAAAATTATAATTATGACCAGTAATAATGTTAGGATTAAAAAACATTAAATTATTAATAGTATTATTATTATTATTAATATTAATACTATTCATTTCATTCATATTATTAATAATATTTCTTTCGTTTAAAGCTCTTTTCATATAAAATTTATGAGTTGAATTAGGACTTTTTGGTCTATTATTATCATCGAAATAAAAATTAAAAGGATTATTATTTTTAATAGTAAAAGGATTTTTCATTATAATAGTTTGAGGTTTATTTTTTTCATTAGTTCTTAAGAATTCAATATTAGAATTATTTGTTGAATTAAATATTTCATCTGTTAAAGTTGAATTAAATAAATCATTATCATTAAATTCAATGAAATTAAAAGGAGAAAAAAAATTTGAATTTTCAAAAGTTTCATCTTCATTATTTGATAAAGCATCAAAAGACTTTTTTTTTTCTGTTTTTTTTAAATTTTCTAATTCTTCTTCATCAAAAATTATTTCTTTTAACATTGATTCTATTTGATTTGGCATTTCAGTTTCATTTATTGAATAATTTGTGTCAGACATTATTATTTATTATTTTTTATTTAGATATTAATTAATTAATATTTATTTTAAAGTTAAATTATGATTTTGTTTTTTTTGAATGAATAACTGTAATTATTTAAAAGGAAGATAATTCATAAAAGAAAAAGAAAAATTTTATTTTGAATGTTTGCTATGAAATAATTAAAAAAAAAATATTAAATTAAATGAAATATTATTTATTAATCAATAAATTATTTTATGTGGAAATTAGTTTTATTTTTACTATTTAAAATAATCTACAATCAAGAAATAACAAAACAATTAGATTTATTTTTAAACGAAAAAATTTATAAAGGATTTTGGGATTATAATATTTCAAATAATAAAGAATATAAGACTGAAATATTAAAAGATTTTAAAAAGAAAAAAGGAGTTTTTTTTCTTAAAATTAAATATAATTATAAATATCTCTCTTTAATTTTAAAATTATATGATGAAGAATATCAAGAAAATTGGTTAATGATAACATTGAATTATAATATAAATAAACAAAATAACTCAAATGATTTAAATATATTCTTTCCAGATGATAATAATAGATTTGATTTTTTTAAATTAAAAAATAATTATGTCAATAAAACTTTATTTAAAGTATTTAAATTATTTCAATTAAAAAAAGAAATATATGAAGATTTAAACGAATTAGATATTTTATTTACATCAAATAATTTATTTACATCTTATAATTTTTTATATGGAAAAGTAAATGCAAAACAATTAAATTTATTTATTAACTTTACAGGAGCTTCAAAATATTATAATAAAAATGAAGTTCACCCTAAAAATTATATTTTATTTTTTATTTCTTTAATTAATGTTTATCATTTCTTAACTATTTATTATGTTATTAGAAGTAGACATAGAGAAAATCCTTTATATTTTAATAACTTTTCTTCTACTTTAATTGGCTTTGATATTATTTATAATATATTAATTACTTTAATTATTGCTTCTGTTAATTTAAATGAATATATTAATGCTAATAGATTTTTTTCGGTTCCGATTTTATATTTTTTTATGATTATTTTTTTTGAAGGAGTTTTATTTTATTTTTCTTTTAATCCAAGAGAAAAAAGTTATAAAAAGTTTATTATAATAAGTTTCACTTGCATTATTACTTTTTTTATTCTATTACAATTTCTATTAATATATCCAATCTTTATTTTAATATTCTTATATTCAACATTTATTCCTCAAATAATACATAATATATCTTTTAATGAAAAGACAAATTCAATACCAAAAAAATTTCAATTATCTCTTTTTATTAATAGATTATTTATTCCTTTATATTTAAAAGGTTTTAAAAATAATTCTTTTAATTCAAAAACAAATTATTTCTTTTGTTCTTCAATTTTAGTTTTTCATGGTTATCAGTTTTTAATATTATATTTTCAAGAAAGAATAAGTGGTGATTGTATTATACCTAAAAAATTAAGAAAAAATTATTATGAATATAAAAGAAATGTATTAAAATTAATAAAAAACAATCCCGATTTTAATAAATTTCAATGTAGTATATGTTTAAATCCTTTAATTTCAAATGAATATATTCCTTATACTTTAAAAAGGAATTTCTGTTTTTTAAGAAATAAAATTTATATTTATCAAACACCTTGTAATCATTATTTTCATATTGAATGTTTAACAAATTGGATGAACCAAAAAAAAGAATGTCCAATTTGTAGAAATAATTTACCAGAAATAAAATAATAATTAATATAATAATTTTTTAAAAAACTTTTTAATAAAATAATATAAATTAATTAAAATTAATATATTTTATAAATTTAAATTTCTAAAATATTTTTACCTTCATATCCATAAAAGTATTTGAGCTAATTTGTTTTTGAGAAAGTTTATCTTCCTCATTTAAATTTATTTCTTTATTTAAAAGAAATAATTGTTTTAAAATTGGAGTTTGAATTTTCTTTAATTTATTAAATTGTTTTATTTTATCATATAATATAATTTTACCTTTATAATTCTTTGACTCTTCTTTTATATTTTTCATTGTTTCTATTAATAAAGGAAATATACTTTCTTTGTTGTTAAATAATTTTAATATTTTTTTATCTGGAATTTTTTCTTTTAAATTCTCAATTTTTAATTTTTTAACTGATTGATTCCTTTTTAAATTAACTAAACAATTTTTTTCTGATTTATGTTTTAATCTAAAAGTATTATAAGTATTATCTTTGTTTGGTGAGTTATTCATTGATTTTTTGTTTGAAAATGTTAATATTTTATTTTTTAAATTTTGGGAAATTAATAACATTGAATAATCTTTTTTAAAACTTTTATCTTTTTCTTTTTCTTTATTATCAGAAGAAAGTTGATTGAAAGTATTTTTTTTATTTATTTTTTTATTGGAATTTGAGAATAACAAAGCATTAGAAATTATTTTATTTTTAATTTCTTCATTATGAAAACAAATATAGATACTATCATTAATTAAAGAATGATTTTTTGAATTCATAAAAGAATAATTTTTATTTATTTTAATTGGAGTTTGATTTAATCTAAAAGTCTTAAGTATCTTTAAGCTATTTTGTTTTTGATTTTTAAAAGATAAATTTATTTTTTTCATTTTTTATAAAATGAATAAACTTAATAAAAGATTTAATTTACTTCAATTTGATTATAATGAATATCTCTTTAAGACAATAAATTCATATTTTATTGATAAATCTAATAAAAGTAATAATAATATAATTAAAGGAAGAATACATCTTTTAAGTCATTCAATTATATTTGATCCTGAAATAATTGAAATTCCAATGATTAAATTATATTTTAATCAAAACTTTTTATTAAAAAAATACAATTCCGAAGAATTAGCTTCTTTAATTATAGAACAAAAGAAAAATAAAATAAATAAAAAACAAAAAAATTCAGAAACTAAAAAATATTATTCTTTTATTACTCCACATTCAAAAATAAAAAGAAAATATTCTTATAATAAAAATTATTATCAAAAAAATTATATTAATAATACAATAAGTAATTTAACTCCTAAGATAAAAAAAACTAATTCAAAAGATAAATTTAACATTTTTAATTTTGGAAATTTTGAAAAAATGTTACAAAATACTTTTAATAATTCAGAAAATGAAATAACTCAAATTTTAAATTTAAATAGTAAATTAATTGATTTAAACAATTATTTTAATCCTTCAATTTTTTCAAATTTAGTTAAATTATTTCAATATTTAAATAATATAAATGATAATGGAAATAATTATGTTTGTCTTCTTATAAAATGTGATAAAATAAAAAAAATAAATAGAATAAATTTCACTGAAATTTTAAATGACGAATCTTCTATTTTTTTTATAATAACAGAAGATAAAAAAGAATTAAGTGATAATTTTTATAATGATTTATCTTTTTTTACTGAAAATATGTGTTTATCAGAAGATAAAATCGATGATGAAAAAATCAATAATTATTTAATAAGAAAATTAATAGAGTTAAGAAATAAATATAATATAATTAAAACAGATATAATAGAAAAAATTCCTGAAAATAATAATAATTTAAATGATTATAATAATAATAATTGTTTAAATATTAAAGAAAAAAAAAATATATTATATTCCGCAATAGCAATGAATATTAATAGTGAAAAATTTCAAAATGGATTATTTATAATTAATTTATATGATGAAATAAAAAATGATTATTTATGTGAATTTCTTCCTATAAATAATAGTTTATATTTAAAACCTTTTAAATTTTATTTAAATGAAATAAAATATTTCATTGATTATCGTTTCTTATATAAATACAAAGCAATTAATATTTTTTTTTACTCATCAGAAAGTAAAATAATTGAATTTGATGAAAAAGAAGATTTTACAATAATATATAATTTCTTTGAGAAAAATTGTAAAAAATCAAATTTAAATTTTAAAGATATAAAATTTCATACTAATTTATGGGTGGATGGTTTAATATCAAATTTTGATTATTTAATGTATTTAAATATCATATCAAGTAGATCATTTAATGATTTCACACAATATCCTATTTTTCCTTGGACATTAGTAAATTTTGAAGATAAAAATATAGATCTAAATAAATTATCAAATTATAGAGATTTATCAAAACCAATTGGAGCAATAAATCAAGAAAAATTGGATTATTCTATTAAAACATTTGAAGAAAAAGGTTATTTTTATAAAAACTATATTTCATATCCTTTTATAATTTATAATTATTTAATAAGGAAAAACCCTTATTTCTTATTAAGAAATCAAAAAGAAAAAATATTTTCTTCAGAAAGATTATTTTTATCAATTAAAGAAACATATGAAAATATAATAAATAATAAAAATTACGAAGTTAAAGAATTAATCCCTGAATTTTATTACGATGGAGAATTTCTTAATAATACATTTAATATAAGCTTAACTCAAAATAATATTAAAATAAATAATATAGAATTACCTCCTTGGGCGAATAACAGTATAAATTCTTTTATTAAAATAATGAGAAGTGCTTTAGAAAGTGAAATAGTTTCTAATAAATTACATTTATGGATTGATCTTATTTTTGGTTATAAACAAAAAGGAAATAAATCAATAGAAAATTATAATTTATATTCTAAATTAAGATATGAGAAATGTATTTATGATATTGATGAAAAAAATTCAGAAGAAAAAAATTGTGATATTCAAAATATTATTGAATATGGTCAATGTCCTATTCAATTGTTTAATGAAGCTCATCCAAAAAAAAAAAGTAAATTTATTTTAAATGATTTAAATAATAATTTTAATGATTTATGTAATAATAAAATTTTTAATCAAATTACTAAACAAAAACAAGAAAGAATTAAAATTGAAGATAAATATGAAAAAGAAAGAAGAGAAAAAGATAATGAGAATGATAGAATGAAAAATATCTTTAAAGAAAAAGAAAAAAATTATTTAAGTCAAATTAAAGAAGAAAAAGATAAAATAAATAAAAAAAATAATGAATTTGTTGCTTCTATTATTTCTTTAATGACTATTAATAATAAAAATAAAAATAATTTTAATATTTATCAAAATTATAAAGAAAGAATTATTCAAAGTCATTTGGAAGATATTGATGAAAAAAAAAATGAACAAATTCAAAATTGTTTTAAAGATAATAAAGAATTATTTGATAAAATGAATAAAATTTCTGAAAAATTGTCTTTTTATCAAAAAAGAGATTTTGAATTTAAAACAATTATTTCTCAATTAGAAAATAAATTAAATGAATTAAAAGAAGAAAATAAAAATTTACAAAAAGAAAAATTTGATAAAAATAGATTAATCAATAATTTACCTTTTAATATTAAAAATAAAATATAAAATAAATTTTTATAAAAATTAAATTATATTTTTATAAAAAAAATTCAAAAAATAAAAAATAGAAAAATGGAAAATAATCAGTAAATTAACAATATATCAAAATTTGAAAAAGAAGGAAACATAATAAATTTAAAAATTTTTGTATATTAATTAATTTATATTGAATATTAACAATAGAAATGAAAAAATTGAATGAAGAAATAAATAATATTAATAAAAAAATAAATGAAGAATTAAAGAAATTATTCAAAAAAAACCTTAGCACAGTTAATTAAATTATAACCTATATTTTAATATACTAAAAAGGATAATAATCTTTTCTTTTCATTATAAAAAAAGATTTTTAACAAAATATTTGAATAAATCTTATATAATTTTTTTAGAATATTATTACAATAATTTATAAATGTTTTTATGTTTTTAATAATTATTCTTTTATAAAAATTTAAATAATTAAATTAAAATAATATTAATATTCGTATAATTAAAATTATTTTTTATTATTTTATACAATGATTAATATTAATATTTAACATTTTTTATTTTAAATGAAAAAAAGGTAACAACTAATTATTTTCAATATTTATTCGTTTGATAGGAAAATATTTAAATAAAGAATTATTAGTTAAATCCTTCTTATAAAAAAATAAAATAACCCCAATTATTATAAAAAATAAGATATAAAAACCTTAAAAAATTAACTTTTAATTTCCTAATTATTCCCAAGATAAAAAATCAATATTAATTTTAAAAAAATTTGAATAAAATATTATATTAATTAAAAATAATTCAATAAATTAAGGAATATAAGTTCTATTAATTGTATTTAAATAATATTTGAAAAAAGGTTGTTCCATTGCTCTAAGAATTGTATAACTTTTATATTTAATCTCACTCTTTCCTTTAATTTGATAATAAATAACTATTTCAGAATTAATTAAATCTTCTTTAAAGATATTAAAAACATTTTTAATATCCAAAGAACAAGTAAATTGTGCATAATGAATAAATCTTGATAAACTAGGAACACAAAAGTTAGAAATATTTTTTTTTTCACTATGAATCTCTCCAAAAAATTGAATTCCATTAATTTTATTTCTATTCTCTTCTTTAAAATAAATATTAAAAATCGCATTTCTCTCATCATTATAATAAATATACGTATCATTTTCATTAATATCAACAAAAAAATCTTTATTAACTTCTTCTACTTTTTCTTCTTCTTCTTCTTTTTCTTCTTCTTCTTCTATTTCTTCTACTTCTTCTTCTTTTTCTTCTTCAATACATTTATTATCAATTGAATAAACAAATTGTTGAACATGATCATCAAAAATAACATATAACTTCTCTATTTTATCGTAAGAATTAATTTCATTATTTTCACAAGAAATAATTTTGTTAATTTCATTATATTCTTCAATACCCGAAAACTTACATGTATAACCTTTTACATCATTTATATTTAATATTATATCTTGATCCTCCGCAAAAATTCTTTTATTACACATTGGAATTGAAATTGATAAATCGAATTGTTTAAAGTTGGTTTCATTATAATTTTTAACTTCTTCAATTAAAACTATATATTGTTTTAAACTATCAGGTATAGTTTTATTGAAACAAAATGTTTGACCTTTTAATGCTTTATTTATATCAATTAAATAAGATTCATTTTCAAATATTTTATTTGGTATTAGGATGCATGATGATGTCTTATTATATTTTACTTTAAAATAATATGCACAATCACCTTCAATTTTATTAATATTATCTTCAACAATTTCTTCAGCTTTTATTTCTTTTCCATCACAAGATTTAAAATTAAACATTAATCTATCTAAGTTTTGATATTCATTAGTTATATTTTCTTTTGAAAAAAAAGTTATGTAAAAATAATCATAATTAGAATCATATTGATAATAAACTCCTTCATATATTTTTTTTGAATGGGAAAAAATAAATAAAGATAATAAAATATGAATAACCACCATTTTTGACATTTCTTTTATTTGATTTTAGATTTTTTTACCTTTTATTATTAAAATCCCTATTTACCCTTTTTTACAAAGCCCAATAATTATTGAATAAAAAAATGATAAAAATAAAAAATAAAATTCTTTAAAAAAAATAAAAAAAAATGTTAAAATACCTTGATCTTCTTTCACAAAAAAACACACTTCACTATAAAACATATAATTCACATCCTTCAAAATTCAGTGCAATTTTATCAATATTAACTTACATTCTTTGTATAGCAGCAACAATATATTTCTCTTTAGATATAATTCGTCATTTAAATCCAACAACTTACTTTTATTTCCAACAGGAGAAAGATGTAGGAATATTTCCAGTAAATGAATCAAGTATGTTTCACTTTATAAATTTAGAAAATATTCCACCTAATGAAGACCCAATATCTTTAATACAAATATTCGGTTCAATGACAGAATATGTTCCTAATTATAAAGAAAATGTAGGAAGTAGATTAAATATAGATCATTATACATATGGTCCATGTCCTCAAAAATCAGATAATTATAAATTAAATGATATATATAATGCTTTTTCAAAAAGTGATTTTTCATATATGGGCTTTTGCATTAATGGCTTTTATAATTCAACAAATAAAAAATTTATTTCTATTAATGATACTCAATTTGAATATCCTATTATTAAACATGGAACTAGTCATCCTAATTATACTTCATATACAATATTTGTTCAAAGATGTGAGAATGATACTTTTTATTTATTTAATAAATGCAAAAGCTCTGATTATATTGATACTTTAGTTACTGCTAATCAAGTTGATGCTATGATTGGTTTTTTAAATCAAGAAGCTGATATTAATAATTATTCTTATCCTATTAAGCATACTTTCATTAATATAAGATTCACTTTTTCTCATGGAATGTTTAGTGTTAGTAATTTAAACTTTCAACCTTTAAGAGTTAGAACTCATAATGGTTTTTTATTTGATAATGTTGTTTTAGATTATTCTTATTATTATGAACAAAATGATATTAAAAATTATCAAACTAATTTTAAAATTTATACAGCTTTTCATTTTTGGATGCAAAATAAAGTTCAAATTTATGAAAGAAATTATAAAAGAATACAAAATATTATGGCTGATTCTGGAGGAATGATTAAAGCTTTAACCACTATTGCTACTATAATAAATATTATATTTAATAAATATCAAATATTTAAAGATGTTAATAAAATGTTAAATATAAAAATTGATACAATTAATAATAAATTAATTAATGCTTTAAATACTAATAATAATAATGGTATAAATAGTATTTCTGTTAAACATGATAATTTTTTAGATAAAGGAAATAAAAGCCAAAATTCTTTTTCTATTACTAATAGAAGTATAGTTTTTAATAAAAGTAATAATTTAAAGAAATATGAATATGATATTAAAAATTTTGATTATGAAGCTTATCATTATATTAAAGATAATTTAATTATTAGAAAAAGGATTAATTTGTTTAATATGATTAAAAATATGTTTGATATTAGTAAAAAACATATGAGTAAAGAACAAACTTATATAAATATTGTTTTGTATTATTATAGAGAAGTAATAAGTGAACAAAACATTTTCGATTTATTTTTTTTCTATAGAAAATTTAATAAAGCTAATCCTAATGATTTCTTATATAAATCTATTTTCGGACAGAAAAAGAATGATCAGTTGGTTTAATTTTTAAACTTTTATTTGTTTCAAAAATTTTTAATAAATTTATATTTAATCAATGTAAATATGTTTAAATTGGTTTAGAGTAAATTTATTTTATTTTTAAGTTAAATATAAAAAATGAAAAAAAGAAAATGAAACATTAAAAAATATTAGTGGCAATGAATTATTCTAATTAAAAATAAAGATACAAGAAATAATATTTAATAATTATATATTTTTCTCATTGAAAAAACAATAATAAATAATAGCAAATAATTCATTTATTCCTTGAACATAATTTCTTTTTTTTAAATACTTTTGAAAAAATAATGAGATTTTTTATTTTTTTCCTTCATAAAAAATTCCATTTCTGCTCTTGTTCTTAATAAATTGTTTTCAATTATATTTTTACCATATCTTTACAATATTAATTCAATTTTGAATCTGATTATATTGATAAAAGATGACTGATTATTTTATTCTTTTTATTTTTAATAAATAACCTCTTTAACAATATATATTTTTACTTTAAATTCTCAAATTTCAATCTTTTGTTAGTATTTTCATTTTCCCAAACATTTACATTTAAACTTAAATACCCTTATACTACTTAATAAATAAAGAAAGAATTGATGGTATTTCTTCAAAGCATCCTTCCATTGATAATCTATTTAAATTTTCTGAGAATAAGGACATTATTTGAATTTTTAATTTTTTTATTTCTTTATCTTCTTTCTCTATTTAAATAACAAATTTATTATTGAGAATATTTCATTCTTTTTTTTCAAATGAATATAAATATTTTCATTAAATTTTGAAATTAATTTTTTTATTTCAAAACAATAAATTTTTTCCATATAAAAAAAATTAAATATATGAATGAAACTAGAAAAAAACAAGGAGAAAAATATAAAGATTACATAAGTATAATGTTTCGAAAAAAAAATGAATTATACCATCATAAAGCAGTAAATAGAATAATATATTACGAAAATAATAATAATCCCATTTTAAATAAACATTTCTCAAATAACAATAATTTCTTTTTTACAGGCAGCTGCGATTCAATAATAAAATTATGGATAAATACAAATAATCAAAATCCAAACAGTACAAACAATACAATAAATACAAATAATAAAAACTCCTATTTAAATTTAATTTCCAATTTTGAATTTCATTCTAACTGGATTTCCAGTTTAATTTTAAGTAAAAAAAACAATTTATTAATATCATCATCATACGATGAATCAATTTGTATTTGGGATATAAATAAAACATTAAATAAATTAGATAAAAATTCAGATAAAACATCTTTTCCTGAAATTATTCTTTCTCATTATCATAATGATTATATATCATGTTTAAATTATAATGAAGAAAATAATATTTTATATTCTTCTGGATTAGACGGAATAGTATATTCTTCAGATTTAGAAAAAATTCAAAATAACATTTTAGACAGAAATATAAAATTAAAAAATGAATCTTCTATTTATTCAATTGATGTATTTGAAAGTATTTTAGCAGTTTCATTATATTTAGATAATACTATTAAAATAATAGATTTAAAATCAAATAAAGAAATATGTTCTTTACATGGTCATAACGATATAATTAAAAAAATAAAATTATCTCCTGATGGTAAAAACTTAATATCAATTAGTTCTGATAAAACAATTAAATTTTGGGATATAAGTAATCAAAAGTTTATTTTTAATTTTGATTATCATAAAAGTAGTGTTAATGGTTTATTTATTAATAAAAATTTTAATAAAATGATTTCAGGAAGTTTAGATGGTGATATTTATATTTGTGACTTTGAAATACAGAATTATGCTTTTTTTGATAATATTTATGATTCTGTTTTAGATATTTCAATGAATGAAAAAGAAGATCAAATTATTGCAAGTTCAAAAAATGGGAATTTATACATTTATGATTTATTTGATAAAGAAAAAAGTTATTTTAATAATTTTAATCATGACTTTTTCATTGGAGAAATTCCTTTAATTGAAGAAGAAAATAAAAAAATATGTGAAATATCAAAAGATGAAATCGTAGATTATAATTTAATGAATAATAAAATATATTCTATTATAAAATACAAAGGAAATGAAGAAAAAGGTGAAATAATAAATTTATTAAAAATGAAAAATATAAAAGGAAGTAAAAACTCAACTTATAAATCTTTATTAACAAAACTAAATGAAATAAATAATAATAATTTAGAAAAATGGTGTACTTTAGATATTAAAACAGGATATTTAAATATGACTTTAAATGAAGATAAATGTTATTTAAATGATATTACTAAAGTAAACTTAAATTTTATTGAAGATATAATAAAAAGAAATTTTTCAATTCATTCGGAAAGTCAATTATTTAAAAATGAAATAAAAGAAATAAACGAAATTAATAGACATTCAAGTTTTCCGAATTTGCGGGAAATGGAAAGAAATCATCAAAATGAAAATGATCCTTTGAAAAAAAGCACCGACGAAATTCCGGTTGAGAATTCTTTTGGAAATTATATCTTTAATAATATTATTGGTAACTTTATTTATAATAAATTGATTAATGATATTAAGAATTTATTTGAAAATGAAGAAGAAAAAATAAAAGAACAATATAATGAATTTTTTACAAAAAATGAAGATGTAGATGATTTATTTATTAATACTTCTATAAGTGGAATTTATAATTCTTTTTATCTTAATCATGAAAATAAAATAAGTTTTCCTTCTTTTTGTTTTAAAGCTTTTAATCAATTTTTTTATGATATTTATCAAGAACATAATAATTTAACAAATAATAAAAAATATGATTTAAAGATTGAAGTTAATTTAAAAAATGTTATTCAAATGATAAGTGATAATAATAAAGATATTGAAGTTAATTATCAATTAAACAGTTATCATACTTTTTTTTCTCTTTTTAAAGCAATTTTAAAAAAATTAGATTTGAATAAAATTAAAAAAGTTATTTTAGAAGAAATAAAAAATAATAATTTAACTGAAGAAGAAATTGACTTTATTAAAAATAAATATTTAGATAATAATGAGCAAATAATAAAATCTTTTTATTTTAAGACTAAAAATAATATTATATTAAATAAAAAAAATTGCGAATATAAAAAGATTTCTTATGTTATGAAAATTTTAAATAAAGGAGATAAGGAATCATATACTTTATTTTTCTGTTATAGAGATATTAAATCAGTGTTAAAAATTTTTGGAATACAATAATTTTCCATTTAACTTTTGTGAATAAAAAAAAAAAATTTTTTTTCTATAAAAATAAATTAATTAATTTAATTTAATAAAATTAGTTTAAACTTAGTTTATTTATTAAAAAAAAACATTATTAATGGAAAATAATAAAGATAATCATTTATATTTAGAAGAAAATCAAATTATTTCCTTAAGTAAAATAGAAGATTTTTATGATAAAGAAAAAGGAAAAAATTTATTTTATGATGAAAATAAACAATTATTTATAAAATTAGAAAAAAATTTACTTACAGTGTTTAAAATAAATAAAATAAAACATCAAATAAATTTTGAGTCAAATGAAGAAATAAAAAATGTTTGTTTTAACCAAAATGAAGAATTATTATGTTTAACATCTAAAGAAATTATATATATTATTAATTTTAAAAAACAAAATATTTCCAAAATTAATTCTTTCTCAAATATATTATTCTCTTTTTTTTTAGGTAGTGAAAAAAAAGAAAAAAATTTATTATTTATTTTAACGAATAAATTATATAATCTTTCAATTATTGATTTTTCAAATGAAAAATTGGTAAAAAAGTTCTTTATTCAAAATCCAATTAATTCAAAGGATTTTTTAGTTAACTTAAAATATAAAATAATAATTTTAAGAAAAGAAAATACTATTAATATTATTAATTTAAAAAATGAAAAAACTATGTTAAAACCTTTTCTTGATATTAAAATTTCTTTTTCAGAAAATGATAAATTTTATCTTCAAGAATTATATAATAAATTATATTTAATTATTGTGAATAATTTCAATATTGATATTTATAGATTAAAAAATATTAATAAAATAAAGAAAAAAACTACTCTTTCAATCTCAGAAGAAAATATACAAATTCAATATTTTGATAATTTAATTATTTGTTATTTAATTAATTATATTCAAATTTATGACATTAAAAATAAAACAGAACAATTAATTGCTAAATATAAATATAATTCTTTTTTAAAAAATGATATTGTTTTTTATAATAATAATATTATTAGAATTAATAATGATTATTATGAAACAAATATAAATTTAGGAATTTTAGAAAATAATTTTAAAAATAATATTTCTATAAACTCTTCAGAATTATTCTTTTGTTTATTTAGAAGAAAAAATAAAATAAATGAATATATAAATTATTGCATTTATTTAATAGAAAACAATAAATTTAAAAGTATAATTGAAATAATAAAAACTAATTTTAAAAAATATAAAAAATACAAAAATTACAAATTCGAAGAAAATAAATTAGAAAACTACTTAAAATCTTATCCAAAAGAATTTGACTATGTAAATCAAATAGATTTTTATCAAATATTAAATTCTGAAATGAATATAGAAACAGAAAAAATTTTAAAGATATTAACTTTATTAGTTAACTTATATCAAGAAAATAATATTGAAATTGATATAGAAATTTTAATATTAATAATAATAATAAATTTAAAGAATAAGATAAAGTTATTTAATTTAGATAAGTTGATAAATAAAATATTATTAATATTAA
>JAEEGK010010465.1_pt1 | contig 21399 bp, 15 predicted proteins | sample 8958771 | NCBI WGS metagenome assembly JAEEGK01 (sample SAMN16246547, study PRJNA631951) | gut metagenome | biome: gut microbiome; feature: rumen; material: SC-attached | host: Bos | place: Iran: Karaj | collected 2018-10 | reverse complement strand
AGTAAAGTGAAGGAGTCCGCCTCCAAGAATCATTTTTGCAATTGAATTTGTAATTACAATATGACACGCATTAAAGATTGCCATACAAATGAATGCAAATACAATTCCAAGGAGTGCCGAAATTGAAGTAAGCATAAGAGTTTCTGCAGAGAAAAGTCTTTTTACAAATTTCTTTTCGGCTCCAATTGCACGCATTGTTCCACTTTCACTTGTTCGTTCAATTACAGAAACAACCATGGTATTCATAATAATAATGAATACTACAACAGCAAGAATAATAATCAGAACATTAAAAATAAGTCCGATTCCTGCTACTGTTCCTGAATATGACAAAGCTGCCTTTTTCCAATCCATTGCCTGAGCAGTAAGCCCCTCATCCTTAAATTTTTTATTAAGATTTGCTACAGTCTTTTTAGCCATATATGGATTTTCCAGCTTTGCAAGAATAAAGTGCCATGCACCATCATCGGTTTTATTTAACTCATCACGAAGGGATGTATCTCCAAGAATGCTGTCAAAATCTGTTGTACTTCCAAGAATAGATTCATCATCTTCAATTTCGCCAAAGAAATCGTCATCGCCGAACAAATCATCCTCAGACATATTTGAAATTCCGAGATCTACAGTATCAGGCAATTCCTGTGAGAAAGAATTAGCATAAGTAAGATCTGCGAAAGAGCGTGCAAGTTCCGGTGTACTATAAATAGTCTGGAACATTGCAGAATATTCATTTGCAGGTTTAAAGAAACCAACAATTACAGCTTCGCGGATTGTACCGTTCATATTTGCAAGAAGAACATCGTCGTTTACCCGGAGATCGTCCTTATAGATCTTCTTATAGCCTTCCATAACTCTGGTGTCTACAATAATTTCATTTGTTCCAGCTTCCGGATAACGACCTTCGATTATATGAAGATCCGGGAAAAGCTCCCAGTAAGAATCTTTTTCTCCGGCAAACAGCATTGAAAAAGGCATGTCTGTTATTTCTGCATCATCATTTTCTTCCATAGCAGAAAAATCAAATTCAAGCCCCTTAGAAAGCATTACCTGTGCAGAAATCATTCTTGAGTATTTTACGACACCTTCTGTTTCTGCAACAATCTTTTCTATTTTATCAATATCCATAAGAGCCGGAATCTGTGGCTGTGTTGAAGAAATTTCCATAGATGAAGCGCCAAATACATCTACGCTGACACCTTTTGGAGGAATGGCACAAACAGCAACATCTCCAGTAATATTTGCGCGGAAATCTTTTTCGAGTCCGCGGTTAATTGATTCAAGGAACGAATTTCCCAAAATTACAATTGCAACACCAAAAAGGATAAACAATGAAATTATAATGGATTTTGATTTATGTTCCTTTAAATTGCGCAAGGCAAGTTTAATTATTTCTTTCATCCTATAAACTCCTGAATATCGGCAAGTACAGCCTGCCACTGAGCCATTTTTCTTAATGACTAAATCTTGTAAACATCTGAACCTGTTTTAAATTCATCGTTGATTACCTGACCATCAAGAATGTGAACTACATGGTCACACATATCTACAATTCGTGAATCATGAGTTGAGAAGATAAAGGTTGTCTGAAGCTCCGGGTCGCGGTTCAAATCCTTCATAAGGGAAAGAATCTGGGCAGAGTTTACAGAGTCCAGGTTGGCAGTTGGTTCGTCTGCAAGAATTACAGGTGCCTTTGTAACAAGAGCACGGGCAATAGCTACACGCTGGCGCTGACCACCACTAAGCTCGCTTGGCTTATGTTTTTCCCAATCAGTAAGACCGGTTTTTTCCATAAGATAGTGAATCCATTCTTCCTTTTCTTTTTTGTTAAAGGAATCTACAGGACAGGCAAGATTTTTATCTTTTGATTCAAGCAGCAGCGGGAATTCAATATTTTCATAAACGTTTAAAACCGGAATAAGGTTAAAGGTCTGGAAAATAAATCCTAAGTGTGAACGGCGAAGACCTGTAATTCTGCGGTCCAGCTTTTTAGGAACTGTTGTCTTGATTTTTTTATTTTTCTTTTCGTTGTAGTTGTTCAAACGGCCTGCATCCAGCTCTGTGTTTTCGAGGTTAAAGCCGTCATAAACATCAATTCCGTCTATGATGATTTTACCAGAAGTTGGAAGGTCAATAAGTCCAACCATATTAAGGATTGTTGATTTACCTGAACCAGATGGTCCGGAAATTGCAGCGAACTCTCCTTTTTCGATGCTGAATGAAACACCTTTTACAGCTTCTACACGCTGTTTTCCAAGAGGGTATGTCTTGTGAACGTTATCCAAAGTAATAACTGACATAATGGTTTCTTCTCCTTTTTTTGTGTGTATTATTGTACTATTACGATAATACAGTTTTTTATATGTATTTGTCAATATATTTATATAACTAAAAAGATAATAAAGAAGTTACAGAATGGGAAGAAAAAAAGTATCGTCAATGTAATCTATGTGTATTTTACAATACAGACTTAAGGAATTGCTGGAGACGCTCGCACTTTGGATGCTGAAATATCTGTTCCGGACTGCCTTCTTCTTCGATATAGCCGCCGTCCATAAACATAACACGATCTGCAACCTCGCGGGCAAAACCCATTTCGTGAGTTACAACAACCATAGTCATGCCGTCTCTGGCAAGATCCTTCATTACTTCAAGAACTTCGCCTACCATCTCGGGATCAAGAGCAGAGGTTGGTTCATCAAAGAGCATTACATCCGGGTGCATGGCAAGAGAACGAACAATTGCAATACGCTGTTTTTGCCCGCCAGACAATGTTGAAGGATATACAGAAGCTTTTTCGGGAAGACCGATTCGCTGCAAAAGTGCCATAGCTTCGGCTTCGGCTTCTTCTTTAGTTCTTAGCCCCAGCTGAATAGGAGCCAGAGTAATATTTTCCATTACGGTTAGATGAGGAAACAGATTAAAATGCTGAAAAACCATTCCCATCTTTTGACGGCAGGCATCGAGGTCTGTTTTGGGATCTGTCATATCATTGTCTTCAAAAATTATGGAACCGGAATCCGGAGTTTCGAGTCTGTTCAGACAACGCAGGAAGGTTGATTTACCTGAGCCGGAAGGACCAATTACTACAATTTTTTCGCCCTTTTTGATTGTTGTAGACAAATCTTTAATTACGTTAAGATCCCCAAAGCTGATTTTGAGATTTTTTACTTCTATTAGAACGTTATCTGTCACTTTTTGCCATCCTTTTTTCAAGAAGTCCAAACAGCTTGGTAAGCCCTACCGTAAGGATAAGATAAATTATTGCACAGGTAAGAAGCGGAATCCAGGCATTGTAGGTTGCATTACGGATCATATCTCCGGCTTTGGTCATATCTCGTACGGCAATAAAGGAAGCAACAGAGGTTTCCTTAATCAAAACAATGAATTCGCTTGTATAGGTTGGAAGACAGGCCTTTACAGCCTGAGGAAGCACAATCTTAAAAAGAGTCTGCCACTTGCTCAAGCCTAAAGAACGGCCTGCTTCTGTCTGCCCCTTGTCTACTCCCTGAATTCCCGCACGGAAAATCTCGGTACAATATGCCCCGGAATTTAAGCCGTACGAAATGATTGCAACAAGCAGCTTTGGCATATGCAATGGTGCAAATACTACAAAGTAAAAAATCATAAGCTGGGTGGCAAGAGGGATGCCTCTGAGGATTGTTGTATAGGCATTGGCAATTCCCCTAAGAATCTTACTGTCTGATATTTTCATCAGTGCAAAAATACAGCCAAGTACAGTTCCTATGAGGATTGCACAAATTGCTATAAGGATTGTTACACCCAAACCCTGCAAAATGAGAACATAACTGTCGCCGGCAATCATTGTGTCGTAAATTGACTGCCCCATTCTGGAAAAGAATGAACCCATAATTAATCTATTTTCTTACAATAATAACCTGTTCAGAAGCAAAATATGGAACAGAGAAATCTACGTTCTTTTTGCGTTCTTCGGTAACTGACATACCGGCTGCAATAAAGTCAATTGTTCCGGCCTGAAGAGCAGGAATCAAACTGTCAAAAGCCATATCCATAACTTCGAGCTTCATACCGGCATTCTTTGCAATCTTTTCGCCCATTGTGATATCAAAACCAACAATATTCTTTCCTTCTACATATTCAAATGGAGGGAAAGCAGCGTTTGTTCCAAGAATTACCTTGTCTCCGCTGGTTGCTTCGCTTGCAGGAATTACAATATTTCCGTCGGCAGGCATAAATGCGTTTACCAAAGCTTCATACTCACCGTTCTTTTTCATATTGTTAATAGTTTCATTAATTTTTGCAAGAAGACTTGAACTACCCTTCTTTACAGCAATTGCATACTCTTCTTTGTTTTCTGCAAAATATGGATCGCGGATAATCTTAAGTGAAGGATTGCGCTTTACAATTTCTTCGGCTGGAAGCTCATCAAGAACAACGCAGTCAATTGCACCATTCTTAAGGTCAAGGGCAGCATCAATACCACTCTTAAAAGAAGAAATTACAGCTCCTTCTACTTCTTCCTGAACAAAAAGTTCACCTGTTGTACCAGCCTGAACACCAATTTTTTTACCGTTAAGATCGGCTTTTCCATTTATTACAACCTTTGATTTTGCACAACCAGTAAGGGTAAGCAAAACAGCTGCAGCTAAAAATGCCAATTTTTTCATATTAATATCTCCTGATTAGAAAATTATAAATATATATGAAAATAACACTTTATTTGGGTTGTTTCAAGACAATGAAAAAAGTGTTTTTACTGCTATATATTCTGAAATACATCTTGACATTTTTCGTAAATATGTCATTATAAAGGCTGACGGATAGAGAAATTTATTTATAGGAGAAACCACTTTATGATACATTACACAGTGGACAAAACAATTCCAAAAAATCTTCCTCTGCTTCTTAAGAAAAGAGCAGAAGATTACCCGGAAATTAATCTGCAGGCTTATAAGGATGCAAGCGGCACTTTTGTTTATTCATCCTACTCAAAGGTTTATAGAGAAGTAATCTGCTTTGCTGCAGCTCTTTCTGAACATGGAGTAAAGAAAGGATCAAACGTAGCCCTTATCTCTGATAACAGAAGAGAATGGCTTATTACTGATATGGCAATTCAGTCACTTGGTGGAGCAGACGTTCCACGCGGTTGTGACTCTATGGGAAAAGAAATCCGCTTTATTATTGATTTTGCTGACTGTGAAATTGGTTTCTTTGAAAATGTTCGTCAGCTTGAAAAGGTGTTGGAAAACGCTGCTGAAACTCCAAAGCTTAAGAAGGCTGTTCTTTTTGATAGAGCCGATGCTATAGAAAACTGTCCGTTCCAGGTTCTTTATTTTGATGACCTTCTTAAAGAAGGAGAAATGCTTTACGCTCATGATACAGCTAAATGGACTGCACAGATTGAAGCTCAGATGAACGACATTGGTCCTGAAGATACAGCTACAATTATCTTTACATCCGGTACAACAGGAACTCCAAAGGGAGTTATGCTTACACACAACAACTACATAAGCCAGCTTGCAGTTCTTCAGCCATTTTTGCCAGCTCATCCTGGTGACTGGTGGCTCAGCGTACTTCCTGTATGGCATGTATTTGAACGCTTGATCCAGTATGTTGCTGTTTATTTTACAAACGGTATTGCTTATTCTAAGCCAGTTCCTTCTATTCTGCTTGGAGACCTTGCAGTAATCAGACCACACTGGATGTGCGGTGTACCTCGTCTTTGGGAAGCCCTTGCTTCTGGTGTTCATAAGGCCATGAAAAAGACCGGCGGTATTAAATACAAGCTGTTTAATTTCTTTGTTGGAGTTGGTGATAAATACAACAACAGCAAGAATCTTGTACGCGGTTTTGTATGCCAGATTAAAAAACGCAGCCGTTTCCTTGACTTCTGTGCCGGAATTATTCCTATGATTTTCCTGTGGCCGCTTTATAAACTTGGAAACGCTTTAGTATTCAAAAAGATTCAGGCAAAATTTGGCGGACGCCTTACAATTGCAATTTCTGGCGGTGGTTCACTCCAGCGCACTACAGAAAACTTCTATCATTCTGTTGGTTTGAACCTGCTCGAAGGTTATGGACTTACAGAAACAGCTCCAGTAATCAGCTTCCGCTATCATAAGATTCCACGCCCTGGTTGTGTTGGTGTAATCTTCCCTACTTTTGAAGTAAAGGTTGTTAAGGAAGAACACGGTGTAATTGTAACTGATGCAGATGGAAAGCCTGTTGAAGTTGGACCAGGCCAGAAAGGACTTATCCTTGTAAAGGGCTCACAGGTTATGAAGGGTTATTACAAGAGACCAGATCTTACAGAAAAAGCAATTGATAAGGACGGATTCTTTAATACAGGTGACATTGGTCTTCTTACATACGATAAAGAAATTAAGATTACAGGTCGTGCTAAAGATACAATCGTTCTTTCTGACGGCGAAAACATTGAACCGGCAGTTATCGAAAACGAGCTTTGCACAAGTCCGTTTATTGAAAGTGCAATTGTACTTGGACAGGATCAGAAGATTCTTGCTTCCCTCATTGTTCCTTCAAAAGAAGCTGTAATTCAGTATGCTCAGGAAAATGGGCTTGACTTTACAGATTACGAAAAGCTTTTGCAGACAGAACAGATCAAGGATTTGATTTACAAGGAAGTAAACACTAAGGATAATCCTGCTAACGGCTTTAGACCATGCGAACGCATTGCAAAGATTGCGCTGCTCCCTAACAGCTTTAAGGTTGGAGAAGAGCTTAGTGCAAAACAGGAAATGATGCGCTTTAAGATTGTGGAGAAGTATGCAAGCTTAATCGCCACTTTGTTCTAATAACTGATTCAATAAAACGGAATCATAAGGAAAAAGCCCTTGTGCTCCCGTAGAAAATGCCCTCGGCCAACGGGAATGATGTTGTCCTCGGTCATTTTCTACTCCGCGCAAGGGCTTTTTCTATGTCTCGTTTATTGTTGAATCAGTTCTTCGAAACTGGAATCGGGTTTCTGCAAGTACTACTGCAAGGAAAATCAAAATACAGCCAATGCCCATTCTTAGCGTAAGTTTTTCGTGCAAAAAGAGGGTGCTGAAGAGGACACCAAAGACGGATTCAAAACTCAGGAAAAGTGAGGCCAGCGACGACTGCACATATTTAAGACCTATGTTCTGCAGGCTAAAGCAGAGCATGGTGCTTAAAAGGCCAAGGTAGAGCATGGAGATTATAACACGTGGGTTTTGTATGCCTGCAACCGGAAAAGCTCCGTCGTAAATCGGGGCAAAAATCCAGCCAAGCAGTGCGCAGACTACAAACTGCAGGAGTGTCAAAAATAAAGTGTCATCCCCCTGCTCGTTATATTTTGCTGTCCAGATAATATGGAGGGCGTAAAAAAGTCCGCAGACAAGGGTCAGGCCGTCTCCAAGATTAAGCCCTGCCCTGTCGCCGGTACCCAGTGCAAGTAAACCAATTCCCGTAAGCGACAAAATTGCAGCCACAAAGACATACCAGCCAGGACGTTTTTTATAAAGTATCCAGGATATAAGCGGAATTAAAATAACATAAACTGTAGTAAGAAAAGCATTTTTTCCGGCAGTTGTGTAGTCGCAGCCTATTGTCTGAGTTGTGTAAGCTGTAAAAAGAAAAATGCCTGTGAGCAGGCCATGGCGGAGGTAGCGGGCATCCAGCAGGCGCCACTTTTTTATAAAAATAAGAGCCATGACCAGGGCCGCAATTGAATACCTGATTGCTATCATATAGACAGCACCAATATAATCAAGACTGTCCTTTACCACTACAAAGGCAAAGCCCCATATTGCAGCAGTAAGTACAAGCCCCGCACTGGCAAAAAGTGAAACAGTTTTTTTATTCATGAAGTTATTCTATCACGTTTTTTGATTTTCACCTACACCATAAATGACTTTAGATTTTTACCGCTATCCACTTTAGATTTTTACCATACTTGACTTTAGATTTTTCCCATGTTACACTTTAGATTATCACCATCATTATAATGGAGGTAATTATATGACTGTTTCAAGAAAAGCAAAAGACGCACTTTTACGACTTGCGGGACAGTTTCCGGTTGTTGGCATAACTGGTCCCAGACAAAGTGGAAAAACAACACTTGCTCAAATGACATTTCCAGATAAAAAATATGTTTCTCTTGATGATAAGGAACTGCGTACCCTGGCAGCTTCAAACCCAAAGGATTTTCTTGAAGCGTTTCCTGATGGTGTAATTATTGATGAAGCCCAAAAGGTTCCGGAAATTTTTGACGCGGTCAAATTATTTGTGGACAGCAAGAAGCATGAGCCTGGCAAATACATACTTACAGGTTCAAGTCAATTTAAACTAAAAGAAAATATGACTGATTCTCTTGCAGGTCGTGCCGCTTTTTTGCAGCTTTTACCGTTTTCTCTTGGAGAGTTAAAGGATTCAAAGCTGGTTCCGCGAAACCCTTATGACCTGATTTTCAAAGGATTTTACCCTCCTCTTTATGACAGTGAAAAGCATTTTATTCCTGATGACTGGTTTGAAAGTTATATAGACACTTATCTTGATCTTGATGTAAAAGAACACATAACTGCAACAAATATTTCTACCTTCAAGAAATTTATACAGATTTGTGCACTTTATTCCGGGCAACTGCTTTCAATGGAAAGCATATCAAAAAACCTTGGGATATCTGCTCCTACAGTAAAGCAATGGCTTTCGATTCTTGAAGCTTCGTTTATTATTCATTTTCTTGAACCTGATTTGAACAATCTTGGTCGCTCAATTGTAAAAACCCCAAAGCTTTATTTTACAGATACAGGGCTCTTATGCCATCTGCTCAGACTTGGTTCAAAGGAAGAATTGCTGTTAAGTCCGCACAAGGGCGCTGTTGTAGAAACTTTTGCCGTTGCAGAGCTTTTAAAATCCCGCTATAACATTGGCAAAAAGCCGGAGCTTTCATTTTTCCGTGATTCAAAAGGCTTTGAAGTTGATACAATTGCCGACTGGAAACATACCTACGCAATCGAAATTAAAAGCAACTCAGACACAGAACAAAAGCTTTCTGCCAATACGCGAAAATATGTTTCTCTCCGCACAGACACAAAATGCCAGGGTGCAGTTTTCTATCTTGGCGATATTACCTGCACCATAAACGGCATTCAGTATGTCAGCTGGCATGATTGGGATAGTTTAATTTAGGCTCATCGATTTCAAACCTACTCCACAACTTTTACTGACTTAATGATGATGTTTCGGCCATTTATTACAATTTCCTCTGTTTCCTCAAAAACTTGGGCCAGCTTTTCATCAATAGTCAGAGAAACTGTTCCGGATTTTTTAATTTCAATACACCAGCCGTCTTTGAGAGTACCGCCTTTTATTTTGACATTTTTCTGCTGAACAACATCATGCCATTTTTGATCCGGATCACAATAACCAATCTGCAATATTGAATCAGGGCCGGTTGTTTCAATTTCGAATTCAAGCTTATATTTTGGAGGAGTAGAACGCACCAGAACGCTCGAATCAATGCCAAATCCATCATCCAAATCCTTTTCTACAACAGGTTCAGAAATAAGATTTTTTCCGACAATGCTTTCAATCTTAATAGTATTCTGTTTTACAAACTCATCGCTTAAAGGATATTCCTTTCCTTCACAACCATAAATCAGAGTATCAACATATTCATCTTCATACCATTTCAAATCCTGATATGATAAATAACCAAAACAATTCCAATTGCAGGCAAAATCAGCATCGTTAATCATAGTTACGCCGCAAGAACGACCTGGCTTTTTTGCTTCTTCAAAAAAAGCTTTAAGACAGTCTATGCGTTCCATAACCGGGATTGAACGGTCATGCAAGCCTTCAGACATATAAACCGGAATATGCTTAGAAAAATATAACTTGTCATAAGTAGCAAACCATTCCTTAAGATGTCTCTTTACAGAATCATGTAAGATCTTTTTTGAATAAGGCTTTCCACAACCCATAGGATAGCAGTGGAAGGTTGGAATGAGCTTGTCCTTAACCTTATCCTTTGGAAGACTGAAAACTTTACTGTAAAGTGACTTCTCTGCCCCACTATAACCTTCTACCATTATAAAACGTTTTGAGTTGTTGCCACCGGTTGAACGGATTGTATCTACAATCGCCTGATTATATTCCTTCAAAATAGAATAATTCTTTTTGCATACTGCGCAATCATCTTGTGGATGCCAGTCATGCTCATGGAAGCAGTTAATAGGCTCATTCAAGGTTTCAAAAATAAGATGCTCATCATAAGAGTTATTAAAGGTCTGTGAATACTGAAGCCATATTGCCTTTAAGAATCTCATAGATTCTTTTTTATTTTTCTCATCTACAGAATAACCGGCATAGTGTACGCTTTCTTCAGCCTTTTTGCGGAAAGTTTCATCCTGCAGCATTTCTGCAACCGGTCCGCACACAATTACATACATATCTTCTTCAATAGCCCAGTCAACAACCTGCTTTACGATTTTCATAAAGCGAGGATCAATTGTATAATCCTCATCAATAAGGTGAGCATAAGAAGCAACCTGAAGTCTTAAAGTTTTAAAGCCTCTGTTTCTGATAGTCTGAATAATTTCCTTTGTAGGCTTTACTGCTCCATTCCAGTGATAACAGTCAAGACCAAATTCCTGCCAGGCACTTACAGAATGCAAAGCATCGTAATGAAAGCCTGCTCCAAGTCCTGCTACAAAATCCCAGGCACTGATTGAATCATTAAACTTTCCGCTTGTTGCGGTATCAATAATCGGAGCTTCACCAGTAGGAGCTGCAATATCAATTTTCTGCGGGTTACTTACCTTTTCCAAAGTAATTTCATCAATTCTAAATTTGTATTTTAAGATATGATTTACAGACATAATGTTAAGCATCTCAAGACTTGAAACTCCATCTTTAATCGGAATCACCATTTCTGTAAGGTAAGAAGGACAGTAAGTAGAGTCTCCCCAGTAGTCTGCAGTTGGATCATTTTTATATGATGTATGCACATGGAAACCGTAGTCACCAAGGGCCTCATACTTTATTCTTATGAGATTATAACTGCTGATATCTTTATCAAGCCATAAACCTAAGCCAGCCTGCTCTTCATAATCGCGGTCTACCGTAATAACTCTGGATGACTTATCATAAGACATTGACTTATCTTCATTAGTTGCGTCAATGTCATTCAAATCAACTGTGTAAGGTTTTACATTCTGTGCAAAGGCTGCTGCCGCACAGAAAGCAAAAATTAAAAGGATGGAAAGTTTTTTCATAAGTTGCATGCTCCTTATTTTTTGAAATTATTTATTCTATTACCTTTACAGATTTTATGATGATGTTCTGGCCGTTTAAGAAAATCATATCAGCATTTACAAACTCATCTGCCAGTTTTTCGCTTATTGTAATAGTGATGGTTTCAGACTTTACTTCAAAGTTGTTGCCTTTTACTGCACCGGTTACTTTTACATCATTCCTTGCAGAAACATCATTATAATTTCTGTTCAGATCATTAAAGCCCATTTGCAATACAGGATTGGCGCCAGTTTTTTCAATCTGGATTTCAAGCTTGTATTTTGAAGGAACTGAACGAACAAGTATTCCCGGGTTTATTTTATATACGTTTTTCCAATTATCTGGATTAAATGGTTCACTTAAAAGATTTTTTCCGACAATGCTTTCAATCTTAATCTCATTCTTTTTTATAAAGTCATCACTCAGCGGATACTCTTTACCCTGCGCAGCATACAAAAGTGTATCAATCCACTCTGTTTCATACCATTCAAGCTTCCATTCATTGTAATAGGCAAAAGATGGATCATGTGGTGCCGGTGCCATATGCATAAGTACAGCACAGGAACGATTATTATCTGTAACTTCTGCCATAAAATCTTTTGTACATGCAATTTTTTCCAGAATTGGAGTAACACAAGGAAGTCCATATTCGTTAATATAAACAGGAATATGCTTCTTAAAATAATATTTATCCAGGGCCGCAAATTTTTCTTCAACATGGGTTTTCATGCTTTGTGAATAATAAATTTTTGAATCGTCACCAGCAGCCATTGTATATTCATGATATGCAGGAATCAGTCTGTCTTTTGTTTTGTCTTTAGGAAGTTTGAATAAATTATTTGTTATGGTTTCGGCTCCACCTATAAGTCCTTCCACTACAATAAATCGTTTTGAGTTGTTTCCCCCGGTTGAACGGATTGTATCTACAATCAACTGATTATATTCATTCAAGATGGCATAGTCTTTTTTACAAACAGCACAATTCGATTGCGGAAACCAGCCATGTTCGTGAAAGGCATCTATAGGTTCATTAAGAGTTTCAAAAATCAAATGCTCATCATAAGAGTTATTGAAGGCAGCAGCATATTGACTCCACACTGCCTTAATAAGTGCCATAGCCTGTTTCTTGTATTTTTCGGTAACCGTTACACCAGCATAACGGGCTTCTTGTTCCACTTTCTTTCTGAAAGCTTCCTCTTTTTGCAACCATTCAGAGAACGGACCGCAGAGAACTACATACATATCTTCTTCTATTGCCCAGTCAACAACCTGCTTTAATTCTTTCATATACTGCGGCGAAATCCTATAGTTTTCATCAAGCGTAAAAAATTCCGGAGCTGTCTGTAAACGGATTGTCTTAAAACCTTTATTTTTGATAAACAGAATCATTTCTTTTCTTGGTTTAGTAAACTGGCTTCCAATATAAACATCTGTTCCAAGGTCAAACGTGGTAGCAGAATCATGTCCGAGTAATGGAAAATACTGGAACCCGACTCCAATCTTCTTTACAAAATCCCATGCACTGATTGCATCATCAATGTTTTCGCTGGTTGCCGCATCGATTACAGGCGGTTCATTACTTGCATAAAGATCTGTTTTTTCAGGATTTGCTACTTTTTCAAATGTAATAGATTCCAGAACAAACTTTTCTGAAGGAACATTCCATGCGGATCCAAAAGTAATTCCATTAATTCTTTTCTGTTCTGAACGCAAAGGAATTACCATTTCGTTAAGATAAGAAGGACAATATGTTGCTCTATCTTCCCACTTTAATGTGTTACCATCGTAATCTATGCCTAAAAAGTAACCATACCCATCTATTGCATTGTACTTAATTCTCGCAATGTTATAATCAGAAATATCCACCTTATCAAACCATAGTCCAATACTCGTATCAAGTTTTTTAAAGGCAATGGTTCCTGTCGTTTTGTCATAGGTTGCAGTCTTATCGCCATTGGCAGCAGGCATTTTGTTTAAATCCACTGTGTACGGTATAACATTCTGTGCAAATACAGAAATAGAAGTGAAAAGAAGCAGAAGAGCAGAAATTAAAAATTTACGCTCCCTAAACAGTTGTGTAACATTTTTCATACAGTCTCCTTGGATGAAGTTTTATGTCATTGTCGGGCTTGATCTGGCAATAACATAGTATTCATCTTTATCAATTGTAACACAGTTTTGGGAAAAGGGTATGGGAATTATATAGCATTCATCTTTATCACAACGTTGTCGATGTAGATGTCGCCTTTCTGGTCGTTCTTTTCATGCCAAAAATCAAAATAAATACAATCAAGGCGATTCCAGTCAAATTTGTCCTGCGGATTGAACCATTTTTGAGCCTTGTCTGACATTGCGCCGTCTTCTTTTAACTGTGACAACGGAATTTCAACAGTTACCCATTCTCCAACCTTATAGTCAGAGGCTTTTATACAAGCTGTGTTTCTCCAGGGAGGAAGTTCCTCTCCGCCGTCTGTATCCATAAGATGAAGCTTAAAGTTCTGCTTTGCATCGGTAAATTTTACAGAAAAGCTTATGACAAGGTTGTTGCGGTTATCTACAACTTTAGAAATAATTGGCTTTGGTAGATAAAGCCTAAAACTAGCATCTTGCAAGTCTAATATCTTTTCACAATATTGGTGAACATCATCATCTTTTACTGATATTGTTTTCCAGCGATTCGCTATATATGATCCTTTTCCAGCCAATCCATCATAAACAATATACGGCTTCTGAGGGAAGTCATTATAAGAGGCTTTTTTCTTTGCCACAAGACTTTCATCCGGCATTTTAAAACCGTATGCTTCCAGTGCGTCTTTATCTATGTCATCAGGAAACGATCCGGTTCCTGTTTTTAAAAAGCCGGTATCGCCGTCAATTCCCCATACACAATAAGGAATGTTATTGGCTTTGAATGAAGCTACTGCCGCGTTAATCCAGGCAATGCGGTCTTTTGGATTTATCCAATATGCCGCTCCCATTTCACCTGCCCAAACTCTTACCTTGTTCTTTTTGCCCCAGTCAGCAGCCTGCTTAATTCTTTGATTTATCCATTTGGCATTTCCTTGCCGCTGATAATTTCCTTCTGCACTAAAGTCCCCTTTTGCCCATTCATTTTTGTCGCTGTATTGAATTTCTGTATGACGGGATTTGTCATAAGGGAAAGGAACATTTTTGACATCAGTTCCAGCACTCCAAGCCGTGCCTTGCGTGCAGAATAATCCCGGTTCATAAAAATGGAAGGTATAGATAAGATTTGGATCCTTGTAAGGCTTCATTTTTACAAGCATATCAATGAGTGAATAATTTGCGCTAGTTACGACAATTGTATGTTTTGTATCGTAAGTTCTTATAACGTCAATTATTTCCTGCTGAAGTTTAACCCATTTGCTAAGAAATTCCTGACTCTTTTTTGGCTCATTCACAATTTCATAAATGATGTATTCGCTTCTGTCTTTATAGCGTTGCGCTATCTGTGGCCATACAGCTTCCAGATGTTCTTTATACAGCTTTAGTGAAGGCGGATTACGGTCTTCGTCTATTGAATTAAATGAATGGTTGTCTATGACAAGATAAATCTGATATTTTTCCGCCCAGTCGCAAACCTGGTCAAGTTTTTCAAAAACTATGTCATAAACTTTGCCGGTATTATCTGGTTCCATCAAATTTGCAAAGTGAATGGGAAGTCGTATTATCTCAACGCCCATGCTCTTTAACATGGCAAAATCTGTTTCATCATATTTGTTAATATCCGGAAGTGCTCCAGCCTGCCTTGACTCAAAAAAGTTGCACAGGTTTACACCTTTTGAAAACGGCAGGCTCGGTTGCGCAAAGGTAAGTCCCGTCAACAAAAGCAGGACAGCTGTTAATGTTAATTTGCGGTGTGGTTTATACCCTCCCCACGTCTGTCTAGTAGTTTTCATAGAATCCTCCGAAAGTTTATGACATTGTTTTATTATATCATTGAATTTATAGATCAGGTAGGAAAAATAAACCTTAGTGATTTCTTGACAAAAGTACTTCTATGGAAGTATATTTTAAACATGTCAAAGATAGTCTTATATCATGGATCAGACAAAATTCTCTCAAAGCCTCTTTTTGGACATGGCAAAATCTACAATGATTATGGACAAGGGTTTTACTGTACTCAAAACATTGAACTCGCAAAGGAATGGGCTTGTCCTACTCTTGATGACGGTTTTTGCAACTCTTATGAACTTGAAACTAAGGGGCTTACACTTCTGGATTTTCAGTCCGAACAATTCTGCACACTTCACTGGCTTGCAATCCTTATTTGTAACCGACGCTTTGATATGGACACTCCCATCATGCGGCAGGGAGCCTTTTATCTTAAAACTAATTATCTTCCGGAAATTTCTGATTATGATTTAATCAAAGGCTATAGGGCTGACGATTCTTATTTTTCTTTTGCTCAAGACTTTCTTTCTAACCAGATTTCTTATTTGCAGCTTCAAAAAGCCATGAAGTTAGGAAAGCTAGGCGAACAGATTGTTTTGAAAAGTCAAAAAGCCTTTGATCAGCTTGAATTCAAAAATTACGAAATTGCAGAAGGAAAAAAATATTATAATCTGCGTCTGACTCGAATGGAAAAAGCAAAAGCTGATTATAAAAAAACGCTGGAAGATTCTGATATTTCGGGACTCTTTATTCGTGACCTGATTTTAGGAGGCATTAAAAATGACGACCCGCGCTTACGATAAATTCTTTCTTCCCGGTATGATGAAGAACCTTGGCTTTGCTGTTGACTTTGCAGTAAATGGCTGCGGCCTCTCCTGCGATTCTTTCTATGATTTTTTTATTGCCTCAAAGGTTGCAAGGGAAATTGAAAACGGCTCCCCTATTTTTGTGTGCGGATGTTCCGGCACAGAGCTTGCTCTTTCTGTTTTTGACCGCGTTGGTTATGAAGCAACAACTGCAGCTGACAAAAGCTTTGACCGTTTTGACCGGACCCCTGAATATTGGGCTGGCTGGATTCTTGCCTTTTATCAGTGGGAGACAAATCTTTCTTTTGCAAAAATCCGCGACTATGTTCCCTTTTCGCAGATTGTGAATATGTATAACCCTTTACACGAAGCTCCAAAAGAAAAGTTTCTGGAGGTTATGAATAAAACAATCCTGGAAAAAACTTTAAGAAACCCAACAAACCTTCACAAGCTTAGAAAGACAGCCGGTCTTACACAAAAAGAACTTTCCCGTCTTGCCGGCGTAAACCTTCGCACACTGCAGCAATATGAAATTGGTTCCAAAGACATAAACAAAGCCAGCGGCAGAGCAATTAATTCTTTAGCACAAGCCCTGCACTGCAATTTTTATGATGTCATGGAGTTGGATTTGCAGGAAGAATAACAGATGTCATTCCCGTGCTTGACACGGGAATCTCTTACGGCTTACTTCTGCTTAATCACAATGTCGTCGATGTAGATGTCGCCTTTCATAAGGTCATTTTCTGATTTAACTTCAATAAAAATACGTTCAAAACGTGACCAGTCAAATTTGCCCTGTGGATCAAACCATCTGGATACTTTATCTGACCATGCACCGCTTTCTTTGAATTTTGAAACAGGTATTTCTACTGTTACCCAATCACCAGTCTTATAATCAGAAGCATTTACTATGTATGAATTTTGCCATGGTGGTAGTCCCGCTCCTTCGTCAGTATCACAAAGATGCACTCCTAATCTTTGATTTTTATCTGTAAACTTCACAGAAACACTAATACAAAGGGATGCATTGTCTTTTACAAAACTCGAGATAATCTTTTTTGGTGGAACAAATATGGCTCCGCTTTGACCACTGTATTTTCCTTTTATACAGTAACCATGTGAATCATCTTCATTAACTGATTCTATCTCTCCAAATCGGGAAAAGTATGCATACTTTCCAACAATTCCATCATAAACAATATATGGTTTTTGAGGGAAAAGAGTCATTGAAGTTTTTGATACAGCATCTGCATCCGGCATAGAAAAGCCATAGGATTCTACAATATCTTTACTAATGTCATCAGGGAAAATACGGCCTGGCTCTTCTATTCCTGTACTGCTAAAATCCAGGAAGCCACAGGCATAATCAAGACCCCAGACACAGTAAGGAATATTGTACTCTTTTAATGCACCCGATACAGCTTTGTTCCATGCTGCTCGAGAAGATACATCTATAGTAACACCTGCCCCAATTTCACCGCAGAATAGCCTGACATTATATTTTTTACCCCAATCGGCAGCTTTTTTTATAAGGCTTTTTATGTGTTTTTCTGTTCCTTCCTGTGAATATTGTTCATAGAGATATTTGTACCAGTCGTAATCTGGTATTCCTGATGGTACAGAGGGCATTTTTTTCCTGTCGTATGGAAAAGGAATTCCTTTTATTTTTCCAAATGCGCCTTTTCCAAAGCCGGCTTCTCCCTGATGAACGAAAATCATAGGTTCATAAAAATGGAAGGAATAAATAAGATTAGGATCTTTATAAGGCTTAAATTTAGTCAAATCTGCAACCTGTCCATAATTCTGATGTGATACAATAATCGAATGCTTTGTATCATACTTTCTGATCAGGTCAATCATTTTCTGCTGAATCTTGTTCCAGTCTGTTCCAGTCCTAAAACCAGGTTCATTTTGTATCTCATAAATTATATAGTCGCTTCTGTCTTTATAGCGTGGTGCAACTTGAGACCAGACGCTCTGAAGATGTTCTTCAACATCCTTTGGTTTAATTTTATCCCAACGTTCTTCAGATCCCAATGAGTGATTGTCTATAATAAGATAAATCTGATATTTTTCTGCCCAATCACAAACCTCGTCAAGTTTCTGTAACACTGCTTCTTTAATTTTTCCTGTATATTCAGGTTCCATCTGATAGTCAAAACAAATTGCAAGTCTTATTACATCAATGCCCATGCTTTTCATACAGATAAAATCTGCTTCGTCATATCTATACATGTCGGGCAATTTATCGCTTTGATTCCAGGTTGTAAAAAAATCAAAGAGATTCACACCTTTTGAAAAGGGCAGGTTGTTCTGGGCAAAAGCAAGGCCTGACATAATAAGCACAGTTAAAATCAAAATTAGTTTTTTCATAATTACACTCCTTGAGTTTAATTATAAGCTTGATTGAGCAAAAAAAAATACAGAGTTGAACTCACAATTTTTTTTTGTGAGTTCAACTCTGTATATCATTTTGCAATCATGCGGTAATATAAGAGTATGAATTTTAGAAAGCTTTTTTGTATTGTTGTGTTTTCTATTTTAGTTGTTTTCTCACTTTCGTCTCAGAATGATACGCTGGCTGAAGGTAAGCCTTTTCATGAAACACTAACCGAAGATTTAGGAAAAACCTGGGTGTGGAATTGTGTTGGCAATGAAGATAATTCTCTGTTTTTGCTGAATGTAACAGAGGAAGTTGACTGGCATGGTGCAGTTTACTGTTATTATAACGGTAGATTCATGACAGATGCGAGGATTCATAAGCTGTGGGATTCTGGGAGTGGAGTCGGAAATATTGTCTTTAGCCCTTTTTCAAAAAAGTTTTATTTTTGTTCAGCATATGAAAACTCTCCGGGGCTCTGGATTGCATCACAGACAGGAATTAAGGATAATCCGCTTAAGCTCGACTCAAAGCCTATGTATAACGGCCGCGGATATTTTGCTGTGAATAAAACCGGAGTCTGGCTTTTGCACGATAAAGAAGTTCAGAAAGATGGAAAAACAATTATTATGGGAGAACTTTACAGGATAGAAGATAACCAGGGAAAGTTTGAATTAAATATTCCTTCTTCTGTAAAGCAGGCAAGCTTTAATTCCTTTTACAATTTTATGCATGTAAAGCGGACTAACTCCTCTGAATTTTATGAGCATGAACAGTGCTTTAAGTTTACCGACTACACTCTTTTAATCTGCGATGAAGATGAAAGCTCCTGGTGGTTATTTAACTGTCTTACAGAAAAACTCAAAAAATACGAAAGTCTGGAGCTTGCAAAAAAGGCGGCAGAAAAGATTGACCTGGCTATTGCAAGAAAACAGAAAGTTCTGGAGCAGTTGTCGCTTATCGCAGTTCTGCTTGTAATTCTTGTGATTTTTGCTGTGGTCTTGATTCTTGTGCTTAAGAAAATACGGGGTGGTCAAAAAGCGGCTTCTCGTATCGAACATAACAAAATGATTTTTGACATTCAGGAAAAGGAAAGGGCAAAAATCAGCCGGGACATTCACGACTCGGTTGTACAGGATATCCGTGTGCTGCGCCTTGAAACTGAAAATCTTGTGGTAGACGATGCCTCTAAAGCGCGACAGACCAAAATTGAAGACCTGGCAACCGACTGCATTATAAAGCTGCGGAACATCTGCTATAACCTTACGCCGGCAGAGCTTGCAAGCCACAGCGAAGGTGATTCTACTCAGCTTGAACTTATTTCTATTATCAATTCGCTGGTTCAGCAGTTCAGTTCACGAACTCACATTCCATGTGTCTTTAAGGTTGAAGAAGGCTTTGAATATCCGGTGCTTGAAAAAGAAAAAACACAAAATCTTTTCCGCGTGATTCAGGAAGCGCTTACAAATATTGAAAAACACTCGTATGCAACACAGGCTTCCATCTTTATTAAAAAGGCAGATTCTTCCGGCGGCGGCAAGAGAGCACTTTTGATTTACATTACAGACGACGGTATTGGCTGCAACCAGAATGAACTTGCCAAAAAGCTCAAGAGTAAAGAGCATCTGGGGCTTCGCGGCATGAAAGACAGAATGGAGCTGATTGGCGGGCAGATAGAGTTTTTCTCAAAGCCAAATGAAGGGTTTGAGATTACGTTGAGTTTGTCATGCTGAACTTGTTTCAGCATCTCTTTCAATGGAGACCCTGAAACAAGTTCAGGGTGACAGAGATTTTGGAGAATGCATATGAAAAACATCCTTTATATTGTAGATGACCACAACATGGTGCGGAACGGGCTTAAAGCCTGGCTCGAGCAGCACACCTCCTGGCGGGTGCCAAAAGATTTTCCAGATTCAAAAGAATGTCTGGAATGTCTTGAGTGTTTGAGCAGAATGGATTCGAAGTTCCGCAACGAAGCCTTTCCAGAAATAATAATTGTTGATGTTCAGCTGATTGGCGAAACAGGATTTGCGCTTGTAAAAAAGATTTCGGAAAAATGGCCGGAAATAAAATGCGTTATGTATTCAATGTTTGATACAACAGGCTTTGTTTTGCAGGCAAAAGATTCCGGAGCAAAAGGTTATATCTCCAAGGTTGCAAAAGAAGAAGAACTTGCCCACTGCCTTGAAGTTGTACAAAACGGCGGCACATACATTGAGCAATATATGACCGAAGCGCAGAATAAGATTGATTCCATTGTTTCGGTTTTGTCAAAGCAGGAGCGCAATATTTTTGAAGCCATCCTTCAGGAAAAATCCAACAAACAAATCTGCGACGAACTTTTTATTTCACCCAGAACAGTAGAAAACTACACCAGCCGCCTATACGCAAAGATTGGCGTAAAAAACAGGGAAGAATTAATAGAAAAATTCCGTTAAGAAGAGACCGGTGGAACTGTAAATACCACTCAAAATAAAAAAAATCTGTGCGCGAGTGAAAACGGGCCAAAAACTGCATTTGGGCGTTCGCGACCGAAGGGAGTCGGATACCACTTACGCCCAACCGCAGTTTTGTCTCATCGCAACGGAAGCTACATTTATTTTTTATGAGAACTCTGTTAATTAATTACTTGACGACTCTCATTTTTATGATTATATTCATATATCGTAAGGGGGTGTCCCGGTTTCGACGGAATTGGGAAATCTTGTACTGCAGGTAGGGCTGAAGGTCCCTTAAACTGACAAAAAAATAACTGCAATTTTCGCAAGAAAAGAAGAAGAAGCTGATGAGGCTTCTTTCGAAGCAGAAGCACTCGCTGCGTAAGTAGCCGTGCAGGAACCCAGGCGGCCCTGTTCCGCGTTGCCTGATGTTCTTTTACCTTATCGGGACTTGCTGCGCATTGTGTCTGGTCTTTGCGTGGGACTTTTAATCAGAATACGGAGGCGACGCTTGTTATGCTGCTACCGGCTCCCGACAACCACCTCGCATAACTAAACTTGTAGATGTACCTGGTTTACTTTTTCGGACGGGAGTTCAATTCTC
>JAEEGK010010462.1_pt1 | contig 21404 bp, 10 predicted proteins | sample 8958771 | NCBI WGS metagenome assembly JAEEGK01 (sample SAMN16246547, study PRJNA631951) | gut metagenome | biome: gut microbiome; feature: rumen; material: SC-attached | host: Bos | place: Iran: Karaj | collected 2018-10 | reverse complement strand
TATATTATATCATATTCAATAAATAATAAAAACTCAAATAATAAAAATATTGAAATTAATCAAAATGATATTAATAAAGATGATATTATCAATAAAATAAAAACATTAATGAGTGAAATGTTAAATAATGATAGTTATAAAGAAATTAGAAAAAGTTTATTACAAGCTTTATCAATATTAACTGACTTTAAAAATATTGAAGAAAATTATGCTAACAAATTATTATATAATTCAACAATTTATATGATTGCAATTTTATTAGAACAAGAATTAAATTATGATGATTTTGTTAATTTATTTGGTCAAAATATTGATTTATTAATGTATGTTAATTATCCAGAATTATATGATATTATGATTAATTTTATTGAAAATGTTAGTTTAAATTATTTTAAGTGTTTAAGATTATTTTTTAAATTATATAATAATGAAGATAATTATATTGAAATCATTAAAAATGAAAAAATAGATTCTGATAAAATTAAAAATTATTGTGTTAAAATAAAAGAAATAAGATTAAAAAAAGAAAAAGATTTTAATAAAAATATTGATAAAAATAAAACAAATAATACCAAATTTGAAGATGAAAATAAAAATACTATTAATAATAAAAAAATATCAATTGAAAATTTACAAGAAGAAATTAATCAATTAAAAAATAAACATAACACAGATTTAAATAATTTAACAAATGAAATAAATAACTTAAAACAGAGAAATACAAATTTAGAAAATGAAATAACTACATTAAAAAATTTATTTAAATCACTTCAAGAACAAATAAACAAAAAATAAAAAAAACAAATAAAAAAAATATAAAACTGTATAAATAAATCATATAAAATTTTAAAAAATAAACTATTTAAAATAACAAAATTCATATCTCAGTTAAAGTTTTATTAATATATTCCTTAGTATATAAAACAGAATAAATTGGAATAATACTCATTTCATATAAACAATTTCCAATAAAAACAAAAGGACTACTAAATAATAAAAAAGTAGCCTTAGAACTTTTAATTAATAATTTACCTAAAAATCCTCCATATTTTTTAGTATAATAAACAATATTACTTTCTTTAACTAAAGGAATAACAAAAATTCCACAAACTGGAGAATTAAAATTTAAAACTAAATTTTCATTTCCTTTTATTAAATTATATTCTTTATTTTTAATCGCATATGAAATCATAACTCTTAATCCAAAAAAACAACTATAATTAGCAACTATTATTTTTTTTAATTCTTCTTTTGTAAAAGTTCTTTCCCAAATTTTTTCATTTTGTTTTATATTTATTAATAAATTATCTTCTCCTTGAAAATAAATTATTGTTTCATATTTATTTTTTTCTTCCATTTTTTCACTATTTAAATCTACCCAATTATCCATTTTAAAAATTGGAACAATAAAAATTGGACTTTTAGAAAATAAATAAATTGATAAAACAAAAGCTTCATTCTCTTCTGAATATTGTATTTTTTTTTTATTATTTTCTACACTTTTTTTAATTTCATATATTAAATTTGAAATATTTGAAATTTCAGTTTCTAAAATTTCATTTAAATCTTCGAGTGAATAATTTATTTTCCAAATTATTTCTTTTAAAACTGTTGATATTGTTATTGATAAAAGATAATCATTTCTTTTTTCTATTAAAACATTATATTTTCCTTTTTCCATTATTGATTTTGTTAAAGGAGGAGATATTTTATATGATTTATTTAAATCTAAATTTTCAAAAGAAAATTCTTCTTTATTTTTCTTTTCTTTTTCTTTTTTTATTTCTAAAAATTCATCATCTAAATCTATAAAACCATTTAATTCTTTTTCGTTTATTTTTTGACTTTTTAATATTTCTTTTTTTTCTTCTTCTTTTAATTTGTATAATTCAAATTTTTCTTTGATTTCATATAATTGCCTTTCCTTTTTTTGATTAAATTCTAAATCAAATTGATATAAATCTAATACATTATTTTTTTCTTCTTCTTCTTCTTTCATTTTAAATTTTTTTTTCAAACAATTTAAATAATTTTTTTATTTTATTTTGGAGAATAAAAAATATTTTTTTTATAAATATAAATATAAAATAAATAAATATATAAATTTTTAATATCATAATTTGTTAAATTTAATATAATTTTGCAATAATTAATTTATTACGTAATAATATTTTTACAAAAAATAAATAAATAAATAAAAAAATAAAAATGTTTAAGCAATAATCTAATTTAACAAACTTATATCTCAGTACTATTTCGAATATGTCTTTCACTAAAAATATTAAAATCATTACTTAAATATTTAACACTAAAATCTCTACTTAAATTTCTTTCAGTAAACAATTCTCTTCTAACACTTTCTAATTCTTCTTTCATTTTATTAATAGTATTTTCTTTTTTTTCAGATAAACTTTTCCAATATTCAACTTGATATTCTAAACATTTTGTTTTATCATGTAATTTCATATCTTTCCTTTTCATTTTTTTATTACAATTGTTACACTTAATAATAGCATATTCACATTCATTTAATTTGTGATTTTCTAAATTTTTATTTAAAATATCAGAATTACATAAATTACATTTAATTAATAAATTTCCACAATAATTTTCATATTCCTTTAATTGGAACTTATAACATTTTTTTTCACAATATTTACATTTTATTTTTTGTAATCCACATGAAAAAATATGTTTAAAACAATCATTTTTATTTCCTTTAAATTTACATCCTTCAACTTGACAATAAAATTCACTAAAATCACAATTTTTAATATGATTTAAATAATCTTTAAAATATAAAATTTCTAAACAACCATTTTCATGAAAAGGACATTTTGTTTTAAATAAATTAATAACTTTTTTAAATATTCTATCTAATTCTAAAATTTGAAAATTTTTACAATTAAAAGGACATTGATTCCATTTTTTTTGACATTCTTTACACATAATATTACCACAAATTGAACATTTAATTGGATTTAAAGGAATTTCTGTACAAATTGGACAAAGAATTTCTTTTATTATTTCTTGATATTCTTCTATTATTAACAATTGAGATATTCGAGTATCATAATTTTTAGGAAGATTTAATTTAAAATTGTCATTAAAATATTTTGAAAATAAGTTTTTTTGTTCATATGCAATATCTGTCATTTTTATTTTTATGAGATTATTTTAATATATGTGTTTTTTTATTTTTTTTTTGATTAAAAGATATTTTTTTCTAAAAAATAAAAATGATATGGAAAAATATTTTTTTATTTTTTTGGGAATTTTATTTTATTATATTATATCATATAGGAATTAAATAAAAATTTATATTTATTCATTCTTAATAAAAAAATATAAACTAAAATAGTAAATAAAAAAATGTCAGATCTAATAAATCTTTCAAACTTAAATTATTCTCAAACGAACATAGGACGTAAAATAAAACAATCAAAAGTATATCATTGTTGGGAATTTTGTATAAATAATTCATATCATAAATTAGAATTATTTCATTCAAAAATATCAAATAAAGTAAAATTACTTATTGATAATAAATTATTAGCAGAAGATGAAACAGATGAATTTAAATTTGGTTTTAGATTTAAAGAACTTCATTTTTTAATTAATCAAACTAAATCATATAAATTTGTATTAACTATTAATGATAGGTCTTTTGATGCGTTAAAATTTGAAACACAAAATAAAAATCAAAGAAGAAGTCAGTCAAGAGAACCTTTTTCAAATAATAAATTAAATCATAATATAAGAGATAATGATGATTTTTATAAAGGAGGAAATTTAGATTTTGGAAATTCTAATTATAATAATTATAATAGTAATTTTAGAAGAAATAGAATGGAAAATGGAATTTTATTAGATTTAACTGGGAATAATTTACCTTCTCAAGATGTTTATAATAGAAATAAAAATATTTTTAATAATATTGATTTTTTTAAATCAGACCAACAACAAATTATAGATGCTGTTGGTAAAGGGTTTAATAATAATAATAATAATAATTTTATTATGAATGATAGAAATATGTTTAAGAATAATAATATGCAACAAAATTTTAATATGAATAATAGTAATATGAATATGAATCAAAATAATATTTTTAATAATAATCTTAATAATCAAATGAATATAATGACACAAAATAATAATATGGGATTTAATAATAAAAATTTTATGAATCAGAATAATCTATTTAATAATAATATACTGAATAATAATATAAATCAAAATAATATGATGAATCAAAATAATATGAATCAAAATAATATGATGAATCAAAATAATATAATGAATCAAAATAATATGATGAATCAAAATATGATGAATCAAAATAATATGAATCAAAATAGGATGATGAATCAAAATATGATTACACCAAATAATGTGATTCAAAATAATATGATGAATCAAAATAATATGAATCAAAATAATATGATGAATCAAAATAATATGAATCAAAACGTGATGAATCAAAATAATATGATGAATCAAAATGTGATGAATCAAAATAATATGATGAATCAAAATAATATGAATCAAAATAATATGAATCAAAATATGATTACTCCAAATAATGTGAATCAAAATATGATGAATCAAAATAATATGAATCAAAATATGATTACACCAAATAATATGAATCAAAATAATATGATGAATCAAAATAATATGATGAATCAAAGTAATATGAATCAAAATACTATTATTGAAAATAATATGAATCAAAATGATGAAATAAATAATATCATATCAAATGAAAAATTAACTAATACAATAATACTTCCACAAAATTCTCAAATACAAAATCAAAATCATCTAAATTTTCAAAATCAAAATATAATAAATAATCAACAAATAAATAATAATCCTCCAGAAAATCTAATAAAAACAAATGAGCAAAATTTAACACCTCAAGTCAATTTAAATATGAATATGGGAAATATACAAGATGATAACTCAGAAGAAAATAAAAATTTAAATGTAAATAAAGGTAATCAATTAAAAGAACAATTACTTAAAAATACAAATTTATTTGATATTAATAACTTAATGAAAAGTTATAAAGAAGGAGAAGGAAGAGGAAATAATACTGATTTTAAATTTTTTGGTAATAAATAATATGATAAATATTTAATAAAAAATTAAATAATATTAAATAAATAATAAAATATTTTTAACTGAAAAAAAAAATAATAAAAGTATTAATTTAAATATTGCAAAAAATGGGGTCAAAATGTTGTTCTCAAAAGCTTCAAAAATATGAACAAATTTATGATTCTTTTAATCAAATATGTAAATTTATAAATTAATATAAATTTAGATAAATCAAAAAAATTTATTTTTACTATTGAAAATTATAAAGAAAATATAGAATTAATTAAAAAGTTAGGAAAAAATAATTTTCCAATTTTAGAAAAAAAACAAGATGTCAGAACTAAGTTTATTAATGAATTAAAAAAACAAAATAAAATAAATGAAAAAGAAAAAAATTTTACTAATAAATCTCTCTTTAATTCTTTAATTTTAACATTAATATTAAAACTTTTTTTAAAAGAAAATAAATCTTTATCAAAAAATAATGATTTACAACAAATTTTAATAGAAATTTCAGTTATTACATTAAATTATCCTTATAAAGATAATAATAATTTAAAAGTTATTATTTATTATTTTTCAAATATGTTTAATATATTATTTAAAGATATGGAAGATATAAATCATTATTTACCAATAGAAAATTGTTATATAGAAAAAATAAAAAATACTTTTAAAGAAAAAAACATTATTTTAGAAAATGAAATTTATCCATTTTTAAAAATAATATTATTTTGTTTGGGTAGAATATTTAAATACGATTATAAAGAAACAAATTTGATATTAAAAAAAGAAAATAAAAATGAAATATTAAAATATTTCATTGAAACTATTATTTATCATCATCCCTATATTATTGAAAATTACGATAAAATCAAAAGATATTACTCAGTTTATTTAAATATTACTAATATAACAAGTATAAATTTAGACACTGAATCAAATAATAATAATATTTTTTTAAATAATGAAAATTTTAAAGATTATTTAAAATTAATTGAATGTTCTTATTATTTGTTATTAAATTTTGTTACTGATGTTTCAAATGGAAAAGAATATTATTCAATTATTGATAAAAATTTATATAAAGCAATTAATAATAAAGAAGTGAGTAACAAATTTGAAGAAATATGTTTAATGTTAACTTTAAAGAATATAAGAGAGAATGATAATTTGTCTAAAACTTTAATTTTTAGTTTTATTGAATATATATGTGGAAAAATTTTAGAAGATTTAAATTATAATTATTATTATTTTTATGATATTTTAATTAGTTATAATTTATTGATTATAGATGATGAACATTTACAAGAAAAATCAATGAAATTATTTGCAGGAATTTTTATGGAAGAAATTAAAATTGATAATTTTCAGGAGTCTTTTTTAATAAAGATTAATGATTTAATTAATAGGAAAAATAATTTTGAATTAATTCTTCCTTTATTAATGCATATTTCTGAAATTTATAAAGATGAAGATGAAAATGTTAAAATTAAAGTTTTAAATTCTTTATCAAATATTTTAAATAAATATTCAGATAAAAATTTATATTTTAATTTTCAAAATTTAAATGAAAATTATATTCAAAAATATGAAAATGATTTTTATTCAACTGTTTTGAATAATTTCAATATTTTTAATTATTCAGATTCAGAAAAAAATTTAGAATTAGTCAAAAAATATTTTTGTTTTTATAATACATTTTTATTATTTTTAAATACTAATTTTAATTCAAAAGAAATTGGTGCTGAAATATATGCAAAAAATATTTTCTATATTTATAAATTAGAAGTTTTATCAGAAAATTCGATTGATTTTATTGTTTATATTTCTTTTTTAATAAAACAATTAATTTATTATTTAAAAGTACAGTTAAAATCAAATCCAAATAATTGTTCTTTGATTTATAAAAATCTTTTATTTTATTTTAAAGAATTAATTAAATCAGATTTTCAAAACTTTTGTTATATTCCATATCTATCTTATTATATTAACTTATTTATTTTAATTGAAATTCAAAAAACAATAAAATTAACTATATCTTTATCAAACATTCATAATAATATAATTTTAGAAACTAAAAATTTAGAAGAAAATTATTCAAATTTAATAAAAGAAATAGAAATATATGAATTCACAATAAATGAGTATAAAGAATCTCAAATTCAAAAATTAGAAAATGATTTAACAAATAATTTTAATATTTGTCAAAATTTTAACATAAATAAAATGAAATATGAACAAATAATGGAAATAATATATAGTAAATTTTTTGGAAAATCAACAAATTTATTTTATTGTTTAGAACCACAATTAAATAGTATAGAAAGAGGATTTGATAAAATATCAAATTCAAATCAAACAGATGATATTACTATAGTACAAAATAGTAGTAATTCTTTTCTAAGAAAAATTGATGATAAAAGTGATATTTCAACTGATTTAAATAATAATAATAATGAAAATAATATAGAAAATGAATTATTAAATGAAAGTTTACCTTCTATTCAAAATAAATTTTTTCAACTAAATCAACATTCAATCAATATTTCTATTAATGATAATAATGAAGAAGAAAATATTAAATATTAAATATTAAATATTATATTTGTTGTTAGATATATATTTTAAATAAATAAAAAATAAATAAATATTTAATTTATAATTAATTAATTATTGAGTTTTAAAAATAAAAATTTATTTAAATTTAAAAAAAAATTTTTTTAAACTAAAAAAATGTCAACAATATTAAAATGTAATTTATGTTATCGTAAGTTTAAATAAATAAATTAACAATATATTATTATAGAACAAAAAGGAATTTATATGGTAACATGTGGATGTTTATTTTGTGAGAATTGTTGTAATCAAATATTAAAAATAAAAAATGCATTTTGTCCAAATTGCAAAAAACAAATTGATTTTAGTAAATCAATCAATTTAAAAAATCCTAATCAAGTGAAACAAATAAGCTTTATTTTTCTTGATCCAGAAAAAGAAATTAAAAAAATGATGAAAGCTTTAAAATATCAAAAAATACAACAAAAAAAATATATAAATTTCTTAGAAAATAAAATTGATAATTTATTAAAAGAAAATAATTCACTTAAAGAAACAATAAAAGTAAAAACAATAAATAATAATAACAATAATAATTATAATAATAATATAAATAATAATAATTATAATATTTTTCAAACTCATGCTCCAAATTTAACTAATGAAAGTTTTGATGGAAGAAATATAATTGATTTATCACAAATAAAAAAAATTGAACCTAAAAGTGGAAATCATCAAAGTAAAAAATTAAATAATTTTATTCCTGATGATTATACAAGTAATATTAATAATTTAAATGTCCAAACTGCAAGTGAACAATTTAAAAAAGGAAACCAACATAACATACTTAATGTTAATATTAATAATTCTAATAGGAATGGATATAGTCATTATTATAATAATATGGTTATGGAAACACCTATTAATAATAATAATATTTATAGGAATGGATATAATAATGTATATGATAATAAAAATTTTAGATATTGATTATTTATATTTTTTTCAATAAATATTATTTTTTTCCTTTATTAAATTAGTTATTATCTATTTAATATATATTAATTCATTTTATAAATTTGGAAAAAAAATAGAATTTCTTATTTTTTTTAATTATAATAATTTTTATTTTAATTCATTTATTTAAAAATACTAAAAAATAAAAAATTATTAATTAAAAATTCAATTTAATAATTTTTTTAATTGAATATAAAAAAATGAAAAAACCATTTTTTTTATTCTTATTTTTCCCTTATATAATAAATAAACTTGTAACATTTTCCCCAGAAGAAGATAACGTAATATTATTATCAGATAGTAATTATTCAAAAATAATAAATGAAACAGATAACTTAGTCATTTTATCTTATGCAAGATGGTGTAAATATTCAAGTCTTTTTAAACCAGAATATTTAAAAACAATAAAATTATCTAAAAAAAAAAATTTTAATTTAACTTTTGCAGTAATTGAATCATCATTAAATAAAAATTATAAAGAAGAATATTCAATATTAAGTTTTCCAACAATTAAATTATTTAAAAAAGAAATTAAAAATTTAACTTTTAATGGAGAAAAAAATTCATATTCTCTTTATAAATTTTTAGATAAAGAAGTAATAGGAATAATTAAAACTTTTAATACAATAAAAGAAATAGATGATTATATAAAAGAAAATAAAATAGTTTTATTAAATACATATTCAAAAGAAAATATAAATTATAAATCATTTTCTGAAGTTTCAAAAATTACTTCAATATATGATTTTATAGAATGTTTTAGTGAAGAATGTATTAAAAAATATAAAGAAGATTTTATTTTATTTAAACATTTTGATGAACCAATAATTTTTTATTCAGAAAAAAATTCAAATAATACTCAAATTGATTTTAGTTCTTTATTAACTTTTTTAACAATTTATTCTGTTGAATTAGGAGGAAAATATTCAGAACGTTATTTTAATTTAATGTTTGGTTTTTATATTCCAACAATTATTTATTTTAGAGATTCAAATAATAAAGAACAAATATCAAAAGATAATATATTTAAAAAAATACATTTAAAATATAGAGAAGATTATTTTTGTTTTGTTTATGATTTAAATGATGAATCAATAAATAGATATAATAAAATTTTTTATGTTCAAAAAAATGAAATTCCTTTAGTAATGTTTATAAAAAATTATGAAGAAGATAATATGGATAGATATATTATGAAAGATAAAGAAATAAATGAAGAAAATATAATTCAATTCATAGATGATGTTAATAATAATAAATTATTAAAAGATTTAAATTCCCAAAATCCTCCTTCTGATATTGAAAGAAGTCAATTTTCTTATCATTTAATAATAGGAAAAACTTATGATAAAGAAATAATGGAAGAAAAAGAAAAAAATATTTTCCTATTTTTAACTAATGTTTACTTATGTTTTCAGTGTGAAGATGCTAGTAAAATAATAGATGAATTAGCAATGTTTTATCAAAATAATACTTTTACTAAAGATAAAATTAAATTTTGTCAAATGGATCTTTTATTGAATGAAATGAGAGAGAGTATAGTTAAAAATATTACACAATATCCTGCTTTTGTTTTATATTTAAAAAATAATAAAAGTAAACCAATAATATATGATGGAAAAGTTAATAAAGATGATATTGAAAATTGGATTTTAAATCAATTAAATTGGAATAAAAATGATTTTAATGAGGAAAAAGAAAAAAGTGATTTATAATTTATTTAATAATATAAATTAAAATTCAGATAATTATATTTAATTAAAATATTTATATAAATATTACATTTTATCATTAAAAAAAGAAATATTGTTTAATAAAAAAAATACAATTATCACCATATTTCAAATTAAAAAGTGTAAATATCAAAGCAAAAAAAGGAACTATAATTATCCAAATAATTAATAAACATATGCATCCAGAATAAAACCAACTTAATTGAGAATTAATATAAATATAACAAAAAACTACACAATAAAAAAACATAAAACAATCTACAATAACAATTAATATAATAGATATAATTCTCCTTAATAATATTTTTTTATTATTATTTTTTATTTCTTCTAATTTTTTACTTTCATTTAATATAGCTTTACATTCTGATATATCAATTACTATTAATTTTATTAAAAGACAAAAACAAAAAGTAAATGTTATTGAAAGAAATAATTTTTTATATTCGTGAATTAAGGGATAATAAATTTTATTTCTATTTTTATTAAATATTCTATTTTCAATATATGTTTTTTCTTTTGTTAAAATTGAATTAAAACCAAAAATATTTAAAATATTTATTCCTAAAATTATTATCTTCATATAAAAGGGAATAATATTACTTTCACTACATATTGATAATAAAGGATGTAATTGCCTTAAATTTTCTATATAACTTTTCATAAAACTAAAATTAAATTTGTTTCTTTCATTATTTTTTATATTATATTTTCTTTCATTAATATTTATATTTTGATTACTTTCATTTGCTTCTTCATTATTTTCATTTGCTATTACATCTTCATTATTTTCATTTTCATTTCTTTCTTCATTATTTTCATTTGCTATTACATCTTCATTATTTTCATTTTCATTTCTTTCTTCATTATTTTCATTTGCTATTACATCTTCATTGTTTTCATTTTCTTTTCTTTCTTCATTATTTTCATTTGCAATTACATCTTCATTCTTTTCTTTTTCATTTCTTTCTTCATGACTTTTATTATTTTCTTCTGGCATATTATATTTATACAAAAAAATAATATTAAAATAAATGACAATTGAGATTACAAAAAAATTAATAGTTAAAAATAACCAAAATGCAATATTATTTGATAAATCTTTTACTTTATTTGCACATTTAAAAATTAAAAAATTAGTTTTGTAATTATTAATATTTTTTTCAATTAAAGAATAACCCATTCCATTTTCTCTATAAGGGCAATGTAAATTAATCATTCTATTATCTAGTGAATGAAATGTGCAATTATTAATATGTCCATTAAAAGAATAATTTTGAAAAATATTTTCTTTTCTATATCTTTGAGTTAAATCAAATTTAAAATTTTCATTTCTATAACATTTCTCAACAAAAGCTTTATCATTAATATCATAAATATTAATTCCTCTTTTTTTATAAATATCATATAAATCATAATTAATTGCATTTATTTGATAAAAAGGTAAAGAAATATTTAAATAATTACAGTAATTTAATAAAATATTATTATTAAATTCATAAGGATAATACTTTTCTAAAGCATCAATCATAATAATAGAAGTATTTAAATTATCAATTTTAGAAAAAGATGAATTGATATATGTAATTAAATAAGAATAATTTCCATTATCATTAAAATTACTATTATTGCAAGATGAAATATTTCCAAAAGCAATATTATTTTTTATTGCGTAATTATAACATTCTAAAATTGAATTTTTTGTATTAAACATTTTTAATGTGAATAATTGGTTAAAACTATCATATAAAACATAACATTTTTTTATATCAATTAAATCATATTCAATTTCATATTTATTCAGAGAATATGAAATTTCTTTTAATATTTTTAAATAATATTTTTTATAACTTTGAATTTGGGTAATATTCATATTATCAATATCTAAATTTTCTATCTCATTATTTTCATTTTGTAAAAATCTTAAGTTTGAACTTTGTATAAGTTCATATTTTCTCATTAAAATTTTAAAAACAATTCCAATTAATTCATACATTCCTTTACTTTTCATTTTTGTAAAAGTATAATTATCAATATTATATTCATTATCATAATAACTTTCATTATCAACATAAATATATTTAGTAATATTAATGGATTTTAAGATATAATTTGCAATATAATTTTCCATTATTTTCTCATTAAACAATTCATTTTTATATTTAATAAGAACATTAATTAACTTAACTTTAGAAAGAAAAGTTATATTATTTAAATTAAAAATTGTTTTATTTTCCCTTTCACCAAAATTAATTCTTAAAGGTTCAAAAATTTCAATACTATTATTAAAATAAATATCAATTAAATCAATATAAATTTCACATAAAGTTCCAATAAAACCTTCTTGACAAATACATTTAGGAGAAGAGTTTTCGAAATAACATTTTCCATTATTATAACAATAATTATTACAAGAAACAGTATTTTCATTTATATTTAAAATTTCTGGAAAAATACATTCATTATTATAATTAATTGTTTCAATTGGACAATTATTAGAACAAATACCATTAATTTCAAGGAAATTTTTTCCTAAAGAAGAACATAAAATACATTTGTTATCATTAAAAGATAAAATTCCATATAAAGGAGGACATTTTTTAACGCATGTTTTATTATATTCTTTTAAATTTAAATTTTTTAAATTATTACTCGAACAACTTGAATAACATGTTTCATTATATGATATTTCATTACAAGAAGATATACATTTATAATTTGAAAAATAAGGTAAATTTGGAGAGATATCTTTACATTTTTGACATGAAAATGAATAAATAAAAGTTGAGGTATTATGATATGTTTTTACAAAAGAATTTTGACAAGAAAAATACTTTATTTTTGCTTTTATATTATCATTTAAATCATATTCATCACTCAAAAATGAAAATATTAAAATATCATTATCTAATATTTCATAAGAAGATAAATTATTTATTACTAAATTATTATATGAATCAATAGATAAATGTTTAGGTGAAATTTCAATTTGATTTAATTTAACTTTTAAATATTGGTCACTTTCATTTAGATATTTTTTATATATTTTTTGATTAAATGTTATTGTTAAATTAGTAGAATTATTCATAATATAAATTGGATCATTCATAACTTTATTAGGTCTGTTTAAATTATTAATAACTATTAATTCATTTTTAGAACTTATAATAAAATTATTTTTCATTATTATATAAATTCTATCTTGAATAGAAGGAAAAGTTTTATTATTTGCTAATTCATTTTTAAATTTAAAATAATATTCTCTGAATAGTTCTGTCTTTACATAAACTAATTCTTGATCTAAATAAATAACTTTATCAATATAATTTAAATCAATTTCTTCATCAAAATATAAAGTAATTAAATTTACTTTTTCATCATATAATCTCATAATAGTAACATTATCATAAAAAGTAAATTGTTTAGATACTCTAATTTCGAAATTTGCATTTTGAATATTAATTGTATAAGTTAATTTTTTTTGTTCATTATCATCATATATACTTATGGTATAACTTGCATTATTTACTGTAAAATCAAAATCATAATTTAATTGAATTACTTCATATTTAATTAAATTACCATTTGTATCTTTTAATTCAATATAATTAAAAAAATAATCGGTGATGTTAATTTCATTTTTTGAATCATAAAATGTTACTTTTGAAATAAAACTTTTAGATAAAATAACATCTTCTTTAAAAGGAATCATTATATTTTTTAAATTTGAATTAATATAATATGTTCCAGAATCTTCCTTTAAAATCATTTCAGAATAAAAAGAAAAAATATTAGGACATAAAACTCCATTTGTATAAATAAAATATTTTCCACAAGTTTCATTAGTACAGTTATTTTTGAAATAAAATTTTAAATTTTTTCTATTACTTTCTCCTTTATATGATATTAATTCACTATCTAAAGTAAAATTTCTAGAAGAATTAAATCTATCAATTAAAACTACTGAAAAATCGTTTAAAATATCAATATCATTTGAAAAAGTAACTTCTATTTTTCTATTTTCTCCAGTTTGACTATTTGATAATTTAGTATTTGATAAATATGAAATTTTATAATCTGGTGTTGTATCACTTTTTTTTAAAATCAAATTATCAATAGAAGTTTTATTATTACATTCATCAATATAATAAACATCTTTTTTTGATTCAAAATTTACTTTTTCAATTATAAATTCATTATTATATTTTGTATTATATGCTTTATCATCTATATATATTGTTTTCAAATTTTCTTTTTCTGTAAAAGATAATTTTATATATTGATTATATATATTTGAATATACTTCAATTTCATTGACTGTTGATTTTAATCTTTTTATAAAATTATATTCTTGATTTGGTAATGGAAAATTATTAATTTTTATATATGAAATACCATATGAAAAAATATAATTATTTGAAATAGTAAATGAATATATATATTTATTATTATTTGAAGATGAATTAGAAATAAGAATAAAATTTGAAAAATTTAAATATAATTCTTTTAAATCTAAATTAGTCTCAACATTAATTGTTATCTCAGTAAAATCTGAATTTATAAAAGGATAAATAAAACATTTTATAGGAGGATTTTTAATATTATAATATCCAAATGGAATTATTTTTAAATAATTAATTGAATTATTATTTATATTTTCTACTTTTAAAGTAACATTATCTGGATTATCTTCTGTAATATTGCATTTAAAAATATTATTATTAGTTTGATCACATTTATTTTCTCCAATATAAATTGCATTTTTAAAAAGTTCTAAATCATTTGAATTATTAAAATTAATTGTAAAAGATATCTCCTTTGAATTTGAATTTTTTTCAATTAAAAATATTTCTTCTTCAATATTAAATTTTGGTTCATTAACTTTAATTATATAATCATTTTTATCAAAAAAAATATATTCACCAAAAACATTATTAAAAGAAATAATTGAATATTCTGTATTATATTTATCTAAAATAATACTTAAACTTAATGAATTATTTTCAACACTTATAAATTTTTCAGAAACATTTTTATAACCATTTGTATAATTTACTTTATTTATAAATGACATATTATATTCATTTGAAGTAATATTAACAATATTATTTCCAATATAATTATATGCAGGAATTGAAATATTAAATTTTGTTTCTGTTAGTTTTTTACATAAATAAAAATAGTCAATTTCTTTATTATTATATAATAAATAATATTTTGTTGTAAAAATATTTTTTGAATTATATTTTTCATTTAAATGATATGTATCATATTCACAATATAATATATTTTCTGTTGAATTTAAAGAACAAGAAATTGGAATATCAGAATTATCATCGCTATTTATTTTGAATTTACTTGAATTTAATAAACACTTTGAATTTTTAAATATTAATTTCCCTGTTTTTGAACTTGAATTATAAAATGAACAATTTAAAATTTGTTTATCAATATTAGTAATAGTAATCTTTTCATAATATATTAATGTATTTTTATGTTTTAAATAAATTTGAAAAATATTATTATTTTTTTCATTAATTGTAATATTTAAAATTTTATTTTTATTATCATATTCTAAATCTTTTGAATCAAATTTAAAAATAAAATCATCCATTTTTAAAATATTTTTATATCTATCAGCAATGTCAATTTTTAATTCATAATATTCATCATAATTAGACAAACAATTTTCAAAATTAAAATCAAGAATATAATGTATATCAGAAAAATATATAATCTTCTCTGAATAATATTCATTAATCCTATTAGAATTATCAATATAATATAAAGTAACAATTTCATTATTATCTTTTGGAATGTACATATAATTTCCTGTTTTATTATCCTTATTTAATAAAGTAAAATTTCCATTTACATTTGAAAAGATTTTTTTTATTTCAGCATCATTAAAGGATATTTGTGTTATAGGTTTATAATTAGAATCAATATTTATTAAATTTAATTTTGAATTTATTATAATTTTTGGTTCACTTTCTATTATTATTTCATATTTATATATTATAGAATTATTTAAATAATTTATTATTGATATTGTTTTAGTGCCAATTTCATTAAATTTAATATTATTTTCTTCTGTATTAATCATTATTATTGAATAATTATCTGATGGAAAATAATATATTAATGATTTTTCATTTTCATATTTTACTGATTCAAATTTTCCTTGATATATTCTTTTATTAAAAGGTATTGTTATCCAATTTGGATTTGAATTTTTTTTTACTTTCATATAATTTTCAATTAATGATATTTCATTATTATCTATTATTAAATAATTTTCTGTATCATAATCAAAAATATCATTTGATATTGATTTAAATCTGAAATAATTTTTGGACAAATTAATTGATTGACTTTTAATATTAATATAAATAATATTTTCTTTTATTGTAAATGTATTATTATTAAATGAGGCAATTGTAACATTTTTTCCATTAAAATGAGTATAGTATAATTCAATTAAATCAATTTTATATTGATGATTTAATTCAATATTAAATTCAATATATACAGTATAATCAAGATAATAATTTAAAACCTTATCAGAAATTGCATTTATAAATAAAGGAATATTAATTTCTAAATTATAAATTTCTTCTTCATTATTATTATTATCAATTATTTTTTTAATAGAATAAACTTTTTTATTAGATTTATGAACAATATTAATATAAATTTTATTTGTCTGATTATTAAAAGTAAATTTATATTTTCTATAATCGTTTATTAAACTTAAAGCATTTTCATATTGAATAACTTCATCATCATCATTATTCAAAACTTGAATTAAATCAATTAAGCCTAAATAATATTTATCACTATTTAAACAAATTTGATAACTTCTTTTATTATTGTTGTCTGTTATAAAATTACCATATTTTTCACAGAATAAAATATTTTTTTCAGTGCTAAATTCAACAGAAGAAAAAATATTAGAAATTGTAATACTATTATATTCCATAACTTGAAAACCAAAATTATAAAATCTATCATTAGTATATGTTTGAAAACATTCATTATTTACACAATTTATCTCAAAAAATTGATCAGTAATTTGAGCATCATTTTTTATTGTTCTAAATAAGAAATAATTAAATGAAAAGTAACATTTATTTATATTTGAACTTAATAAGAAAGTAAATTCTAAATATCCATCTATTATATATGATGGGGTTATTAAATCTACAAATGTTATATTTTGAAGTTCTTGATATATTATTATATCATTTTCTGTTATTATAATATTCATAATTGAGTCTTTTAAAAATTCTCCTTCATTATATGAAAATATATAAAGGTTATTTGTACTTTTTTCAAAAGTATATAAATTATTATTATTTATATTTAAGAATTTCACATCAATATTATTATAATTTATTCTATTATATGACTTAAGGGAGATTGAAAAATCGTTATTTTGTTTATAATAATAACATTCATTAATATTATCAAGAGAATAATTATAAAAAATTTCTGTTATATTTTCAATAATATAAACATTATATGATAAGCTTGAAATATCATTATGATTTCCTAAAGAATATTTAAAAGTATAATAACCTAATTCATTTGTTATTAAATAATATGAATTTGTTTCATAATTTACTGTTTGTATTCTTATATTATTAGAATTTGAATTTTTATTATAATATAAATACACATTTGATACATTATAATTTTTCATTTTAATAGTTATATTTACATATGGATATTCATTATTTACTAATTGATTAAAATATATGGTTTTTTCTATATTAAAAACGGGTATAGATTTATCAATTGTAATTTGAGTGTTTAATGATATTTCATTCCCACAATAACTTATATAATATAAATTAAATATTTTTTCATTATCATTTGAAAAATTAAATTCATAATCAAATAAATCAAAATTAAGAGACATTGCTTTATTTGATAATAAATTTACTTTATTTGGAATTAGTTTTTTTTTTTGACTATTTATTAAATATATACTTGTAACTTCATTATCAAATAAAAAATTATTACTAAATGATATATTAATAACTTCATTATTTTTATTATTAATTAATGTAGAGGAAGTTGTTAAAATTATTAAATCATTTAAAAGATAAATAACATTTTCATTAAAAATTTCTTTACTATTATTAAATATTATTAATTTAATTTTTGAATCAGTTGAAATATTGTCAGGTGTATAATTAATTTTATAAACAAAATTAGTATTATCATAACTATAATCAGTTTGAGTATCATTAACTTTAAAAGTTAATGAAAATTCATTTTCTGAATTTTGAAAAGAATATATTTTAATAATTATATTACTAAAAGAAGAACTTGAAATAATTTGTTGACAAAAATTTTCAATTGAGTAATAAAAAATATATAATTCAATTTCATTTCCAAAATTAGTTCCAAAATTACTATAATAAATATATATTTTATTCCCAATATGTTTATTTAATATATCATAATAACATTTTATATTAGGAGTAGATACTTTATTTAAAGGACAATTTAATTTACTTATTTCATTATTTTCTTTAATATAAAATCTATTCCTAAAATTAGTCGCATTAAGTTCTAAATTATTAATAGTTTGAAAATTATCAGTCAATAAATTAATATTTAATTCAATTTGATTTAATTTATCATTAATGAAGAAAATATTATTACTTAAAGAAAAAATATTTTTTGTTATAACATAAAAATTAACAGAATTTTGATTTTTTTGTATATCATTAACTGTAAAATTATAAGTTCCAATTTTATCAAAATTAATATCAGAAGTATCAACAATTAATATTTCTCCATTATAAATAAGAGAATAATTACTCATTTCAATTTCAGAACCATTTTGTAATTTTAAAATAATATTATTAATTTGTTCAATTATAATTTCTTTTTCTAATTTAATTTCAATGTTTTCTAATTTCATTCCATTAATCATTAAATAATTTTCAGTATTTTCTTTAATTTGTATTTCATATTCAACAAAATAAATTTCAAAATCAGAAATTTCACTTAATTGAATATCTTCTTCATTACTTTTATTTATTCCTCTCAAATAAATTTTATATTTTCCTATTTCTATATCATAAGCTCTAATTTCAAAAGAGAAATTTTTATCACCTAGATCCTTTAAATTAATTTTAGTATCAATTTCTTTTCCATTTGAAACATCAATTAATTTAAGATAAGGGTCTGAAAATAAAGAAGTATTTAATTCTCTGTGTAAAGTTATAATAAAAGTTTGTGAATATGAATTTTCATAACAGAAATAAGTATTATTTATTTCATCTATCAAATATAAATATGTATTTTTTATGTAAACATCGTTTTCAATATATATATCTAAACATTGATTAATTATTGATATATTTAAATATTGATTTTCATAAGGTTTTGATAATGCAACTTTACCTGAAATTTTATTTGAAGACCCATCTAAATTGTCCTTATCAAAAATAAATTCGTCTGTATTTTTATTTTCTAAATTTATTAAAGATATTGTTGAAAAATCTTCTTTATTTATTTTATTTTCAAATGTTAATTGTAAATTTTGTGAATCTAATATTGTATTTAAATTTATAGGATAAACTAATATTAATTTATTATAATCAAATATGCTAAATAAAAAATCATCGAAGGTAATATTTTGAATTAAAGTATTATCAATTAAAATTAATTTAGAATAATTTTTAATTTCCATATTAATAATATTTTCTCTTCTAAAATAAATAGTAATTTCATTTGAAATAGATGAAACAGTAAGATAATATTTATTATCAATTAAACTAGTAAAATTTCTATTAATATATTCAGGAGTATTTATTGAAAAATAAGTATTTTTATTTTGATATTCTACATTTTTAATATCATCTGAAATAATACATAATTTATTTATATTATTATTAAAGTTATATGTTACAAAATAAATTTTATATTCATTATTAGTATCAATATCAATTAAAGTTAATGAAAATGGATATATATATTATTTATTTTATATATTATTATAATAATTAAATAATTTATTATTTTTATATATAAAATTTATAAATTTAAATAAATATGGATAAAAATAATTCTTCAGGAAAACAAAGGCATATTAAAAAGGCTCCAAAAGGAAAACAATTTGATTTTACCTTTAAAATAGTAATGATAGGAGATTCAGGAGTAGGAAAATCTTGTATTTTACTCCGTTTTGCTGATGATAAATTTAATGAAAACTTTTATGCGACAATTGGTGTTGATTTCCGATTTAAAAATTTAACAGTTGATAATAAACAAGTTAAGCTACAAATAGTAAGTAATAATAAATAATAATTTATTTGAATATAGTGGGACACAGCCGGACAAGAAAAATTTAAAACTATAACAAGTGCATACTACCGTGGATCTCATGGAATTATAATAGTTTATGATATCACAGACAAAAATAGTTTTTTACATATAAGAGATTGGATGGATGATATTAATAAATATACAGATGATAATCCAATTAAATTAGTTGTTGGGAATAAAAGTGATTTAGCCAAAAGTAGACAAGTTAGTCAAGTTGATATTAATAATTTTAAACAGCAGACTGGAATTGATGTTATAGAAGCTAGTGCCAAAAGCTCTGATAAAATATATGAAGTAATGGAGACAATGACAAGAATGTTAATATCAAAAAAAACCAGAATTGGAAGTTTAAATAATAGTAATAATAACACACCAAATGAACAAGGAAGAATTTTATTAAATGAAAAAGATAATAAAAATAATGAACAAAATAACCAAGATTGTTGTAATCTTTCTTCTTATTTTTAAAAATCTATTATTTAAATAATTATCAAATTAAATGTACATCTTGGAACATATATCTTTTGCTTATTTTTTATTAGTTTAATGCTTGACATACTTTTAAGAAAAATTTGAATTTATCATATATTATAATTTAAATAATAAATATATAAATAAATTTGAATTAAAATTTAAAAAATC
>JAEEGK010010459.1_pt1 | contig 21405 bp, 15 predicted proteins | sample 8958771 | NCBI WGS metagenome assembly JAEEGK01 (sample SAMN16246547, study PRJNA631951) | gut metagenome | biome: gut microbiome; feature: rumen; material: SC-attached | host: Bos | place: Iran: Karaj | collected 2018-10 | reverse complement strand
CCTATTTTTAATAATGGATCTGGTTTCTTTTTTATTGGAAAATATGGACGATTTCTTATCATATTTAATTTTTAAAAATTAAAATATATATTAAATAATTTAATTATGCTATAATTAATTATTAATTTAATTATTATCACAATTCTTGTCAATTTTTATTTCTATGTGTTTATAAAAATTGATGATTTTTTTAAATACTTTATTAATTTTTGAATTATTATATTAGAAGATTCATTTATTAATTGAGTCTCACTTCAATTATATATCAAATTAATATTTAATATAATGAATGTAAAAGCATTTTAAATATTTAAAATATTGAATATTAGGAATTTATAAAATTTTTTCTTCATTTTCTTATGTCTTTTAATTAAATTTTTTATTTTAAAGTTAATATAAAAAAGAAAAATTTATAAAAAAACTAATATTTTTTAAATTAATCATCATCATCACTACTATCATTATTCCTTTTCATTTTACCAATAGCTTTAGTAATAAAAGTTTTACTTTCAGAATCTTCAACTGAATTATCTTTATCTTTCTTTTTTTTCTTTTTTTTATCATCAGAATTATCATTATCATCATCATTACTTTCATCATCATCTTCATTTTGAGGAACATTTTTAAAAGTACTTTCAAAAGCTTTATGAATAATACTTTTAGAATAATCTTTATTTATTGAACCATTATAAATTTTTTTAAATTCATTTCCTAATTCTGATAAATTAGGATTTTTTTCAAATTTTTTATAAGCATTAAATATACTTGGATTTTCTAATATTACAAATTCTTTTAATTTTTTTTTTTGTTCTGAATCAATTTGTTTTAAACCAAATAAATAATAAATCAAATATAATATTTTAGCATTAGGTAAATTAAATTTTTGGATATCATCCATCCATTTTTCTTTTGGTTTTTCTGTCATTATTATTAAAAAATTTTATATTAAATAAAAAAAATATAAATAAAAAAAAGAAAAAAAAATTAAATTTTTAACAAAAAAAAAAAATTAATTTGAAAAAATAAATAAAAAATTTCATTTAGATACAAAAAAAAAAAAAAAATGAGTAAAGCAAAAGGAAAAACAAAAGCTCAAAAAGCAGAAGAAGGAGAAGAAGTAGCAGCTCAAAAAGTACAATATTTAGGTCCAGAAAAGACAGAAGGAATATATACATTTGGAGTATGTCACATATTAGCAACATTCAATGACACATTTATACATGTAACAGATTTATCGGGTCGTGAAACATATGTTCGTGTAACAGGAGGAATGAAAGTAAAAGCAGATAGAGAAGAATCATCACCATATGCTGCTATGATGGCTGCTGCTGATGTTGTTACTAGATTAAAACAATTAGGTATTGATGCTATTCATATTAAATTAAGAGGAAGAGGTGGTATTGATTCAAGAACTCCTGGTCCTGGTGCACAAGCTGCTATGAGAGCTCTTGCTAGGTTAGGTATGAAAATTGGAAGAATTGAAGATGTTACTCCTATACCTACTGATTGTACTAGAAGAAAAGGTGGGAGAAGAGGTAGAAGATTGTAATCAATATATTTACTAATTTTAATACATTAATAAAGAAATGATATTTACTTTTTTTTTTTTTTTCTTTTTTTATTTTGTTTTTATTTTAAATTTTTGTTTTTTTATTTTATTTTGGTTTTTTAAATTTTTTTTTTAATATTTTTTTTTAATTTTTTTTATTTTTATTAAGTAAATAATTTATTATTATAGATTACCTATAAAATTTTTATATAAATTTGATTATAATGATTTATAAATATTTAAATAACATTTAAATAAAAATTAAAAAGGTTGTTACAAAACTTAATTTTTTGAATAAAGAATACCTTCAATTATTCCAGAATTAAATTCATCAAAATCAGTTTGAATACCTTTAGTTTCTTGAAAAACAAATTCAGTATCAGTATTATGACATTTAATTTTTTGTTCATGATTTTGATTAACATTCCCAGTATTTCCAACCCATAAATCACAATAACTATTACTAGAAATATTTTCAATAGCAATTAAATAATTATCTTCAGCATAAAATTTAACTCCTTTAGAAAAATTAACAATTTGTGAAGGATCATTTTTATCAGTAATACCATAAATTTTAAAATTTTCTTCAAAAATATTTTCTCCTTTAATTCCTTTTTCAATATCATAAACAAATATATTAACTTTTATATCTATTGAACCTCTATTTAATAAATCAATATTTAAATTATTATTTGGATCATTTATTTTTTTTTTTGAAATATAAATACCACAAATTGATAAACCTGATAAAAAAATTTGAGAATTACTTTTTACTATTAAAGATGTGTTTTTAAAAAATTTTATTTCATTATGAATAAAACGAAGAAATCTTCTTAATAAAATACTATTTGATGCTTGTCCTGTTAAAATTGATGACATTGATGTATTTTCATAATTAGAAAGTGATTTATTTAGTAATGTTATATCATTTAATAAAGTTGGTTTTGTATTTTCACATTTTTTTATTAATGATGTTAATTTATTATCAAGAAAATTAAATGAATTTGTAATAAAATTAAAAATTTCTGTTATTTTCTCTTTTGATTTTTTATGAAAAATACATAATTGAAAATTGTTTAAAGAATTATCTTCATTTTTAATTTGTTTTGAAATTTCATCTAATTCTTTAATATAAACTTGTATTTTTTCTTTGATTTTATTATGTCTTTCATAATCAGAATTAACATCATTATCTAAATTATCAAGAAGAATATTAAATTTATTTAAAAATTCTTCAATTTGATTTTTATTATTAAAAGTAATATTAGAAATTGAAGCTGAAGGAACTTTTATAATTTCATTTTTTTGAACTTTTAAATTAGAAGAAATTTTAGAAACTTCATCAATAGTATTATCTAAAACAGGTTTTAATGTTTCAGCATTATTAATAGAATCATTAATATATTTTTTAAACTCTTCAGAAATAATTTCTGGTAAATGACATTTATGCATTCTATGTTCTTCAGCAAAACAAAATTTACAAATAAATTCTTTACATTGATCACAATAAAAACAACCTTTTTTATTATTATGATTTATACATGTTATTGTTTCTTCATCAAAAATTTTTTTTTCTTTTTTTGTGTCTTTGTTTGTATTTGAAAATTTAATATTATTTTCTTTTCCTTCTTCCATACATTTTGTACATACTATTTTAAATGAATTTGTATCAAATTTTAAATAATCTGTTTGATGTAATGAACAATAAATGTTAGTTAATGGAAAATAATGATTTGTGTTTTCTGTTATTTCTTTTTTAATCAGTGAAATTGGAGTTTTATTTTCATTTTCTGTTATTTCTTTTTTAATTAGTGAAATTGGAGTTTTATTTTCATCTTCAGTAAAATTGTTATCTTCATCTTCTATTTCATTTTTATCTGATTCAGAACTTATATTATTTTCATCATCAATATCATAAGATATTTTATCATGTAAAGTAGGCAAAAAATTTTTACTCATTTATTTAATAAATTATTATAAGAAAAAAAAAATAAAAGATGTTTATTATATGTAAATATTTTTTTAAATAAGAAATTTATTTTTTATTTTTTAATGAAATGTTAATTATTAAATAATAAAAGGAAAAATTGTTCTATATATTTAATTAAAAATATATTTTATTTTAAATAAATTAGGAAATAAAATTAAAAAATTAAATTATAATTTTTAATAAGTAATTTAATGTTTATAAAATTCCAAAAAAAAAATATATTAAAAATAATAACATTGCATGAAATTATCATTTATGATTTACTAATTTATATTATTTCAAATAAATAATGAATATTTTAGATTACTTAAAGATGATTTGATTTTTCAAAAAAAGATAAGTTACTAAAAAATATTAATTTCATACTTTTTTTATTAATGATTTAAAGATTAAATTTTATAAATCTTTAATTATTTCTTTAATGAAAAATTTTTATTTTAAGTTTTATATTATTTAAATAATAATTTTATAAATATGATAAAATATTGATATACATATTTATAAAATAAGAGAATAGCAATAATTTTAATAATAAATAAACTATAAAAGAATTAATAATATAAATATCTTCAAAACACAGACAACATATAATAAAAATTCTAATAATTAAATTGATATATACAAAAATTAATCACACATATTCAATATTAGAAATTCTTGGTCTTTTATTATTTTCTTTAATCAAACATAATAAAATCAACTTTCTAATTTTTTTATCATATTTATTATTTTCAATTCTATTATAAGGAAATGAAAATTTATTTTGTAAAATTTTCCTTTTTACAGAATCTACATCGTCTTCATTAGTAATATCAAAAGGAAGATTATCAAATAACAAATAAAAAGACAAAATTCCTAAAGACCAAGTATCAATATTTCTATAATAAAAATTAGCCATTATAATTTCAGGAGCAGTAAAAACTAAAGTTCCAAGACAAGAATTCATTTCTTGATTATATAAACCAAAATCAGCAAATCCAAAATCAATTAAATGTATTTTTAAATCTAAATTTGAATTAAATGAAACTAAAATATTTTCTGGTTTAATATCTCTGTGAGTTATACCAAATTTTTCAATATATTTTAAAGTTGAAATTAATTGATTTAATATATTGTCTATTTTTATTATTCTTTCATTATTCATACTATGTAAGGAAAAACAATAATATTTTTGAAAAAAATCATTTAAATTTCCTTGATTATAATAGTTAAATACTATGTATACTTTATCTTTTGTTTCAAAAACATCTTCACAATGAATTATTGAATTGTTATTTATTTTCTTTAAAAAATGTTCACATATATCAATTTCTTTATTTATAATTTTTTTATTTAATTTATATGGAGTTTCACATTTAAAATCTCTTTCTATTTCTTTTATACAATAAATTTGATTATTTGAATATTTTTGACATAAATATACTTTACTAAATTTACCTTTTCCTATTATTTTTTTTTCATATAATTGATATGATTCATTTAAATAAAGAATATTTTGTTTTGGGAGAAATGTATTTTGAAAATATGATAATTTAAATGTATTATCAAAATATAAACAAAAAGAAAAATCATTAATACAAGATATAAATTCTAAACATAAAAAATCATTATCTTTAATTTTAATATCAATTAAATCATTATTATAAAGTCTTTTATATGGAATTAAAAATATTTTTTTATGAGTAAATAAAATAAAAAAACCAGTAAATAAAACATAATGAAAATGCTGAATTTGATTAGAAGATTTAAATTGAACAAGAATACTATCATATTCATTTAAGTCATTATTATTAAATTTAGAATTACTACTTGATAAAGTAATTTGACTTTTAAATTTATTTGAAATTTTTGACTTATTTGTTGTTGGAGAAAAAGCACTTTCTGTAATTAAGGAATTTTTAATTTCTTCTGAGAAACTATTTGTTTTAATATCAATAATATCTTTTTCAAAATTATTTAATTCATTTAATGAATCATCATCTGAATATTCATTTTCTTCATTATAAATTTTTAATAGCTTTTCTGAATCATTTGATAAATTAATTTTTGGAAAAATATTTTTAAATATTGATAATAAATTATTTTGGATTTTTTTTATTACATTTATTTCTTTTTTTGTTGTTTTAAAAGTACTTGTTTTCCTTTGTGGAATTTTTTTTATAGAATTAGTATTATCAATTTCAAAATGTATTTCACTATTTGTAATTGTTGTTGAACAATCTAAATTAGTTTTTGAAAATGTTATTTGAGTTGTATTTTTTTTTGTTTGTTTAATTAAATAATTATTTAAAAATGATAAAATTTCATAATTGAATTTTTTATAATTGAAAAAAATTACATAAAAAATATAAAATAAACCACTATCATAGTTCGTCAAAATAATTTTAAATTCTTCATAATTTAAATTATCTTTTAGATTTGAAAATGAAAATATATAATCAATATATTCTTCCAAATCTTTTTCATAATTATCAAAATTTGATGATAAATCAAGAATAAGATTATTAAGAAATATTTTTAAATCATTTTTATTGATTAATTCATTTTTAAATGAAAGAAAAGTAAATAAAAATTTTATTTTTTCTTCAACAAACCCAAAGAAAATTATCGAAAGATATTTTATAAAATTATCTTTACTTAATATCTTCTTATTATTTGAAAATACATTAAATAATCTTTTTGAAAATAAAAAAGGTATATCTAAATAAGATTGAAATGTAATTAAATCAATATAATCTGAATTACAGGATAAAAAATTAAATTCCAATTTAAAAAAAAAGTTTAAAGCATTATCATATATATTTGGAATAAAAATACTATTTTCAAAAAATTGAATAAAAGATTGAGAGTTTGAATTTAATTGATTTGACATGTTTTTATTAATTTTTAATAATCAAAATAATTTATTTTGAGAATTGGATTATTCTGAGAATATTATATAATTTTTTTTTTCTTTTGACAAATTTATTCTAATAAATTATAAAAAATTATTTATAAAAAAAAATAAAAAAAATTTTTTATTTTAATTTTTGTCTTTTATATAAAATTCTATAAATTTGACTTTTTTAACATTTTAAACAAATGAATAATAAAGAGAATGATAAAAATATTTTCAAAACTCAAAAAATCGAATCAATATTTTCAAACCATTTAAAATCAAACAATGAATCCTGGTTTACTAGAGATGGAAGAAAAGAAAATTCATTTTCATATACAAAAGAAGAAGAATTATTTAAAGAACATATATCAAAATTAAAAATTCAAAAACCAAATATAAAAGAAATAAATAACATTGAATTTACAGTATCATATGTTTCATCAAAAACTCTTAAAAGAGATGAAATGACACTAAAAAACTCAGAACCAAAAGAATTTAAAAATTTTAATGGAATACCAAAACAATTATGGGAAAATATATGTAAATTACAATTTCAATATTTAACTCCAATTCAAAAAGAAGTAATACCATTTATGCAAAATGGAAAAGATGTTGTAGCATGTGCAGAAACAGGAAGTGGTAAAACAATTGCATATTTATTTCCTTTAATAGGAAATATGTTAGTTAAAGGAACTCCAAAAAATCCATTTTTAAATAATGATGAAAATAAATTAAATGAGAATAATATTTTATGTTATCCATTGAGTTTAATATTAGTTCCAACTAGAGAATTAGCAATTCAAATTGATAAAGAAAGTAAAAAAATGTGTTTTAAAACTGGAATAAGATCAGTTTGTGTTTATGGTGGAATTGATAAAAAAAAGCAAATATTAGAATTAAAGAAAGGATGTGATATTTTAATTGGAACACCAGGAAGATTAATTGATTTATTAAAAGATAATTATATCTCACTTAAAATGATTTCTTCATTAATTTTAGATGAAGGTGATAGAATGTTAGATATGGGATTTAAACCACAATTAGATGAAATTATTAATAAAAATATGCCTGATAAATTTCATAGACAAAATTTATTATTTTCTGCTACTTTTGCAAATGAAGTTCAAGATATTGCTAAAAATTATTTAAAAGATTTTTATTTTATTCAACCTAAAATTCAAAGTCCAAAACAAATTGAACAGGAATTTCTTTATTTAGAAAAAAGTAATAAAAATAATATGTTAATCAAATTAATTAAAAAAAATTTAGGTAAATATTTAATTTTTGTTTCAACTAGAAAAGGAGTTGATGAATTAGGAGAATTTTTATATAATTCACAATTTAATGTTTCTTGTATTCATGGAGAAAAAAATCAAATTCAAAGAAAATATGCAATTGAGAATTTTACAAATGGAAAAACTTTAATTTTAGTTGCTACTGATGTTGCAGGAAGAGGATTAGATTTTACTAAAGTTGATGTTGTTATTAATTATGATATGACTACAAATATTGAAGATTATATTCATAGAATTGGAAGAACTGGAAGAATAGGACAAAAAGGTAAAGCTATTACTTTTATTGATTATAGTGATACTCCTATTTTTAGGAAATTAGTTAAATATTTAGAGAGTCAATCACAACTTATTCCTAGTTGGTTAAGTGATTTAGGAGATGATGACAAAAAATATTATTTAAAGGAAGATAATTTGAAATATAATATTAAATGCTGGAATGAGTATATTTTAAGAGAAAAAGAAAATAATTTGGATAGTAATTCTAATGATAAAAGTTTGAATTTTATTTGTGATAATGAGGAAAATAATAATAATAGTAATTTGAATCATAAAAGAAAAAGAAGTAAAAATAAATGGTTTAAATTAAGTTATTAATTAAAATATTATATTATTTTTTATTAATAATTAAGAAATAAAAATATAATAAATTAAGTTTAATTTTATAATTTTTCTATTTTATTGATAAAATATTTTATTTATTCTTGATATAATAACATTTAATTTATATTTCAATCATAATAACAGACAAACAAAAAAAATGATTTCCAAAGAGAAATCAAAACCAGCTTCAAGACAAAAATTAATATCTCAAAACAACAAAAGAAAAAGTGTATCAAATACAAAAATAAATATATTTTCAGAACCAAAAAAAACCATAATCCAAAATATTTTATTAAACATTCCTCTTTATTTAAAAAAATATTTCATATATAGACATTATTCCTTTAATCAATATATAAATAATTTAGATTATAGAGAAAATTTAAATAGGGGAAAAATAAATTATGAAAGACAAGTCAATTACTTTAAAACTCAAATTTCAATAGGAAAATATTTAAAAAGAAACATATATCAAAAAGAAGAAAATTCAAAAGGACCAAAAAAATTTCTTTGTCTTGGAGGATATAAAGACATAATAAATAATTTAAAAGAAAGAGGATGGATTCAACAAACAAATCCAAATAGTATGGATTATAATTATGCTTGGACTTTAAAAACTATTGATATTAAATTTCTTTTTTTAAAACCTTATCAATTAGTTAATCATTTTACTAAAAATGGTGCTGTTACTAGAAAAAATGGATTATGTAAAAATTTAAGAAATTTATATTTTAAAAATATTAATCCTGATAATTTTTATCCTAGATGTTATGATTTAGCTGATAAAAATGATTTATATGATTTTATATATGATTTTAAAATTACTAAAGCTATTTCTATTTTAATTCAATTTTCTTTAGGTTTAAATTCGAATGTGAGTGAAAAAGTAATTTTGACTTGTTTAAATATTATAAATACAAATATTAAATTACTTACTTGTGAATATAATTCAAATAAAGAAAATGAAGATATAAATAATTTAAATCAAAAAAGTATGTCAATAGTTAAATTAATATCTGATGATGATTGGAATATTATTTCAGGGGAAGAAAAAGTTATTAATAATAATAATAATTTAAAAGGAAAAAGACTTCCACCTATTCAACTTTCTAAAAATAAACAAGGATTAACAGATTTTTTAATGAAAAATAATAATTTATTTAATATATCCAAAAGAATTATATCATTAACAAATAATAATAATAATATAAATATAAATTCTATTAATAATTCAAAAAATCATATAATAAATGTAAATAAAAAACAACCAAAAAAAGAAGAATCAAAAAATGAAGAATCAAAAAATGAAATATCAAAAACTGAAGAAAAAACAGAAAACTCAAAAAATGAAAAAAACAAACTCAAAAATGACGAATTAAAAACAGATATATTAAAAAAAAATCCAGAAGAAGAAAAATTTACAGAAGAAGAATCAAAAAATCAAATATCAAATCCATCAAAATACCTTCCTCAAATAAATATATTATTAAAAAAACTATCAGAAAATCTTCCTCAATATAAAATGAATGGATATCACAATATATGGATAATGAAACCATCAAATTTATCTAGAGGACGTGAGATTCATTGTATAAACAATTTATCAAAAATAACAAAAAATTTAAATGAAACAAATAATAATATAGTTCTTCAAAAATATATAGAAAATCCATTAATAATACATAAAAAGAAATTTGATATAAGACAATGGGTTTTAATAACATCAATTCATCCTTTAACAATTTGGAAATGGGAAGAACCTTATTTAAGATTTTCAGCTGAAAATTATGATATTGAAAATATTAATAATATTTATAGTCATTTAACAAATAATAGTATTGCTAAACATAGTTTAAAATATAATAGTGAAAATTTAATTAAAGAAGATATGTGGGATGTAAATCAATTTAAAAATTATTTATTTGATGTTTATAAAAAAGATTTATGGAATGAAATAAATGAAAAAATTAAAAATGCTATTATTTGTTCTTTTGATTGTGCAAGACATGAAATTGGTTATAGGGAAAATTCACATGAATTATATGGATATGATTTTATGATTGATGATGAATTTAATGTTTATTTAATTGAAATTAATTCTAGTCCTGCTATGGATTATTCTACAAGTATTACTGAAAGATTAGTTAAAGAAATGTTAGGAAATATTATTCAAATTGTTGTTGATAATAAAAATAATTTAGGGAATTGTAATCAAATTGGGAAATATGTTAAAATTTATGATGGAAATTGTGATGTTAATGAAAAATTTTTACCGAATAAATAATTTTTTTTTCTAGTTTTTAATATTTATTAAATTTTTTCTTATTTGTTGTTTTTTTTTAAGAATGAATATATTGTTTATTATGGATTTATATATTTTTTTTTTAATATTATTTTAAGTTATTTTTTAGTTTAAATGGTAATGTTATTATTTTAATTTTTGTTTTTGAAAATAAATTTTTTGATTAATTTATAGGATGATATGTTAAATTTGAATTTAATAGATAATGTTGATAAAATTAAGAAAAATTGGGATAAAGAAATTAAAATTCTTGATAGTAAAAAAAGTAAAGTTGTCAAATTTGAAATTCCATGTGATTGTATTTGTTTAAATTGTAGGTTAAAAATATTAAAAGGTGAAATAATTTTAGCAAATAAAAATGGAAATGGAAGATATTTTTGGGAAAAAATTGTTCAATTTGATTTTAAATGTTCTAATTGTTTTAATCAAATTATAATTTGGAGAGATTATCAAAAAAAAGAATTTAAATTTATTAAAGGAATTAAAACAAATTTTATTCAGAATAAAAATGATAAAAATAAAAAAAATAAAATTGAAGAAAATAAAAATAAAAAGAGTAAATTAGATGAATCAATAGAAAATTTATTAAAATTTAAAACAGAAAGAACATATAAATTTTTTGATTTAAATCTTCAAATGCGTAAAAATTTAAAAAAACAAAAACAAAACATTTTACAATTTTACAAAAACTCAAACTCAACAAAAGAAAAAAATTAAAAAAAAATTTAAATTAATTTATTAATTATTTTAAAAACACCACATTTTTATACTTTTATCATTAGAATAAGATAAAATAGATTCATCTTTTGTTTCAATTAAACCACAAATTGAATCATTATGAGCATTCAAAATACTTTGTATACATTCATAATTATCGCTTCTATAAATATTAAAACTTTTACTTTTACCACAAACAAAAAATAAATTTTTATTTTTGGTTAAATAAATTCCCCAACAACCAAAATTATTATATATTTTTTTTTTTATTTGCTCTTCTGAAATTGAAATTACACTCATAATTCCATCTTCATTACCACCAACAATAATTCTATCATCATCAAGTTTACATAATGCATTATTCCAACCACAAAAAGTTTCTTTATATTCTTTTATTAACTTTATATTATTAAAATCAATTTTATTATTTAAATTTTTCCAAAATTTTGTTCCATCTTCACCAGATGATATTAAAATATTTTTATCTTCTAAATATAATAAAGATGCTAATCTATTAAAATGATATAATGTTAAAATTTCTTTATATGAGGAATTATTTATATTATTATTATTTATTTCTTTCCAAAATTTAATTGTTGAATCATAAGAACATGAAATTAAATTTCCATTTGGTAAATAAATTACTTTAATAATTTGTTCTTCATGTGCATTTGGAATTATACAATTATTTATAAATGAATTTGATTTTTTTATCCATAATTTAATACTTTTATCTTTTGAACATGTCATAAAATTATTTTCATCTTTTATTTCTACATAATTAATCATATCTTTATGTGCATCTTTAATTTCTTGTATAATTTTTAAAATAGAATTATAAATTTTAATTGATTTATCTTCTGAAACTGAAATAATATTCCCTGAAGGAAAAATTGAGACTGAATTAATAACCTTATTATGTGGTTGAATTGAATTAATTAGTTTTAAGTTACAATTTGTTATTTGAGTTACTTTTTTTTGTTCTATATTGTTTATTTTATTTTCTAATTCTTTTATTTTATTTTCATTTTTTTCATTGATTTTTTTGAATTGTTCATTTTCTTTTTTTACTTCTTCAAGTTTATTATTTATTTCTTTTTGAGAAAGAATTATATTTCTATTTTCTTTTTTTAATGTTTCAATTTCATAAATTAATTGATCAATAGTTAAATTAGAATTTTTTGATTGTAAAAATATTTCAAGATTAGTAATATTTGATATATTTGAAATTATAATTAACTTTAAATTTAATTTATTATCTTCAATTATTATTCTATTTTCGTCAATACATTTATAAATAAATTGCGCAATTTCTGATATTGTATTATATGCTAAAAATAATTGATTTTTTTTAAAATAATGATAATTTAAATCAGATTCATAAATAGAATTATTTTTTTTAATTGAAATAGTCATAATATCATAATTTATATCTATTTTAATAACAAATTCATTATATTTTTTTTCTTTAAAAGATTGATAAAAAATATTTGAATCTGTTAACATTAAATATTTATTATATTTATAAAAATTTATATAAATGAATTCAAATCTAAAATTAATATTTTTTTTAATTTTCCTATTCCAAAATTCATCATCACAAAAAATTCCATTTCGTTATTTAACAGAAAATGAAGAAACAGAAATAGAAAATTTAGAAGAGAATTATTATAATCAAAACAAAGAAATTATATTATCATATTTCAACTTTCCTGAAAATTCAATAAACATATGTAAAACATGTAAAATTTCAGTAGAATACTTTAGAAATATAATATTAAATAAATATGGTGAACAAGGATTATATAAATTTTTAACTTTATTATGTTCTAATTTCTTAAAAAAAAATATTTGTTATGGTGCTATAACAAGATATGGACCAATTGTATTAGATTCATTTATAAAAAAAACCTTTAATCCAAATCAAATATGCTCAAATTTAAATTTATGTACAAAAGAAAAGTTTATAAAAATAGAAGACTATGCTAAAAGAATATTATCAAATAAACCAAAAGAAATACCAAAACCAAAAACAAAATCAAAAAATAAAAAATTGAAATCTCTTCAAATAACAGATATTCATTTAGATTTAAATTATAAAGAAAATACAATAGTAAATTGTGACATTCCATTATGTTGTCATGATTATCCATTAAATGAAACAAATGAAATAAACGAAAAAAAAAATGATTATAAATTATCAGGATTATATGGATCAATAGGAAAATGTGATGCAAATATTGAAACAGTTAAAGCATTTTCAGAAAAAATTTCAGAAATAAAAGATTTAGATTATATTATGTTTACAGGTGATAATGTTGCTCATAATATTTGGGATGTTACACAAGAAGAAGTTGTTCAAAATACTAAAATTATTATTGAAAATATTAAAAAAAAAATTGGTAATAAAATTCCAATTTATCCTTGTTTAGGTAATCATGAGAAAGCTCCAGTTGATGAATTTTATGGAAGTGAAAGTGTTTTATTAAATGGTTTAGGTGATATTTTTAAAGAATATCTTAGTAAAGATGCTGAAGAATCTTTTAGAAAATATGGTTATTATACAATGTTACATAAAGATACTAAATTAAGAATAGTTTCATTAAATTGTATTATTTGTGATAGTTTTAATTTTAATTTAATTTTTGATTCAAATGCACCTAAAAAAATGTTTGATTGGTTAGAAAATGTTTTATCACAAGCTGAAAAAAATAATGAAATTGTTCATATAATGGATCATATACCAATTGGTCATGATCAACATACAACACAATGTGCTTGGAGATTGAAAATTTTATTAGAAAGATATCAAAATATTATTCGTGGTTATTTTAGTGGTCATTCACATAGTGAATATATGACAATAGTAAAAGAATATACAAATCAAAGTAAACCAAATATAATTGATTATATTACTTCAGGTTTAACTACTTATTCTTCATATAATCCTTCATTTAGAATTTTTGAAATTGATTCAATTGATTATTATGTTGAAGATTTTATTCAATATAGAATGAATTTAACTGAATCTAATAAATTAAGAAAACCAATTTGGTTTATATCATATATTGCAACTGATTTTTTTAATGTGAAAACTATGGCTGATGTTGAAAGTATTAATAAATATGAAATTGGACCACAATATGTTATTAAGAAATATACTGATATTGATGATGCTGAGAAAAAAAGTAAAGATTGGGGTGCTATTAATAGTTGTAAATGTACTTTTAATTGTGATACTATTGAAGAACAGAATAAATGTCAAAATATGAAAGCTGGGTTTAATGAAAGATATTTACATTATGTTTTAGATTATTTAATGGGAAATTGGAAAGAAGAGTAAATTAATATTTTTTCTTTTATTTTTTTTTTGGAATTTTGATATTATTATTTTTCTTTATTTATTCTTATTTTTCAATAAAAAAACAAAAAATAAAAAATATTTAAAAATTAATTTAAATCTTTTAATAAAAAAACCCCAGATAAAAAAATAAAAAAAAAAAATGAAATTCAAACTTAAACAAACACTCCTGATTCTCATCCTAACCATCTCATTTCAATTACAAGAAGATCCAACAAAAGAAGAATATGAAAAATTAAAAAAGGAAATAGATTCAATGGTAAAAGAAACTCAAGAAGAAGATGATCAAACTCAAGATTCAAATACAACAATTCCAATAAAGCCAATTCCTCCAGTAGAAAAACCAATAGATGATGAAGATGACAAAGAACCAAGTGTAACATATGAAAATCTTCCTCAAGCAAAAATCCTATTACCAATACGTCGTTTTGGAACAAGTAACACAATCTTAAACACAGCACCATGTGGTGGAGTAGTACGTGATTTAACAAATACAATAACAAGAAAAGGTTCATATTTAAATTTTATATGGGAAGTAGTTAAACCTGAAATAAACGGTAAATGTACAGTTAAAATTTCAGCAGGATTAGAAAATGAAACATTATTTGAAACATTATATCCAACAAATGGTAATTTTGATAAAGATGGAGCATTTGAATGTGGAAGAACAAAAGGTTTTGAACATAAAGAATTTAAATTACCTGAGAATTATGAATGTGATGGTTGTATTCTTCAATGGAAATGGAAAACAAATTATGGTGATATATATTCATGTAGTGATATAATAATAGATGGAAAACAATTAGATGCTTGTAGAGCACAATGTTTAAATGGTGGAAGTTGTTTTAATGGAGTTTGTCTTTGTCCAAATGGTTTTACTGGAGAATTCTGTGAAGAAGAAGGTGAAGGTGGTGCAGGATGGTTAAAATATTTAGCTATTATTAGTGCTTTAGGAGCTGCTGGTGGTGCTGGGTATTATTGGTGGAATAGGAAAGGAACTGATCCATGGACTACTGATAAATATAATGGAAATAACAATAATATGCCTGGAAGTTTGAGTAGGAATCAAGATATTGGAGATGATTTTCCGGGAAATAGTCAATCTTAAAATAATTATTAGTTTGGTTATAAAAAAAAAATAGGAGTTTTTTTTTTTTAAATTTTTTTTTTTATTTGTGGAGATGGGTTTTTTAGTTTTTTTTGGTATTTTTTATGGTTTTATTGGAATGTTTTTTTTTGGATTGTTTATTTTATCCTAATTTAAGAATAAATAATTTATAATTTTTTTTTTTGATTTAAATTTTTTGGATTTATAATTTTATTTTTTTTGTTTTTAAAAATATTATATTTATGATATAAATTTTGTTTTTAACCTTAATAATAATATTAAAAAATTCTTTAATACTTTTTTTATTAATTATTTATTAATTTATGGAACTAATTTATTGTATTAAATGCTCATAAATTTCTTTATAAAATGGAATAAATTCATTAAATTCAAGACTATTATTATTATTATCATCAAGTTGTTTAAAGCCTTCTTCAATATCTTTATCAGATGGTACTGGTAATCCTAATTGATTTGAAATTTTTAATAATAAAGGTTTTAATTCAGATTTATCAATTCTACCATTTCCATCTTTATCAAAAGAATCAAAAACTGCTTTTGCTGTTTGCATCATTTTTAATTCATTTGAATTCATTAATTAAAATTTTTTTTTTTCTATTTATATACAATTTTTAATTTATTTTTTCAATATTCATTTTTAAGTAATAATATTTTTATTTAAAAGATATTAGAATTTATATAATTAATAGTAATTAAATAGAATAAATATTAATTTTAGAAAGATAAATATTTAATTTAAAATCATATATTTTTATTTTTATTAAAAAAGTAATAATAATAATTAATATATTATAATGGATAATTCCGACAAAGAAAATTATTTTTCTATATATATGCAAAAAAAAGAAAGTAACAATAAAAAAAAGAAATTATCACCAGAGAAATCAAATAAAACTTTAAAAACTTCAAATTTTTCAAATTTACATATTCCACAAGGTCAATCATTAAAAAAATTAGTTTTTAATTCAGAAAAAAAAGAGAAAACACCAATTACATTTATCAGAAATAAATTTCCAGAAAAAAATTTAAAAGAAACAATTACAATAAATAAAAATAATATTGATGATGATAAAAAAATTGATATGTTAGAAGCAAGAATATTTGATATATTAGATTTAATTGATAATTTTCAAACTGAATATATTAATAAAAATGAGAGAATATCATTTAAAGAAAAAATAAAAAATCATTTTGATAAATCTAATAATTTGAATAAAATTGAAATTAAAAATACAAAAAATAATCCTGAAAAAGAAATTAAAAAAAAATTAACATATCGTTCAATATCATCTAAAAATAATATAGAAAATACAGGAAAATTATTTATGACAAATACAAATTTTAATCATATTAATATAAATAATAATAAAAAAAATAATAATAAAAATAATAAAAATTTAATTTCAAATATTAATTTTAATACAAATAATAATACTAAAGTTACAAATATTAATTTTAGAAATTTACAAAAACCACATCATAAAAAATCAAATTCTCAATTATTAAATACAGATAAGAAAATAAGAGAAACAATTCTTCAAAGAAGAGTAGATTATGCAAATTTAATAAATCAAAAATATGTAAAGAAAAAAAAGAAACAATTATCACAAAGTCAAGTTTTTGTTAATAAAAATATATTATATTATAGTCCAAAAACTAAAAAATTTAATCCAAATTTATATGTAGAATTAGGAAGTGATAATTCATCAACAAGAGAAATTTCAGAAAAAGTTTTTATAAAAGTAAATAATAGAAAAAAGAAAAATAAACCTTCAATTAATTCAACAAAAAATAATAATAAAATTGGAGGATTTAAAATTAATAATTTTAAACAATTAAATAGAATTACAACTGATAATTTAAGATATAAATGTGATTCTGAAAGAACACAAAAATTAACTAATATAACTAAAAAATACAAATTTGATTTTGACAATTTTTAAAAAAGAAAATGTAGATTATTTAATTATAATCTATAATTAAAATTATTATATTTTTTTTTACTATCATAAATTTGTTAAATAAAGCATTTAATAAAAAATAAAAGTAATATTATAAAAAAGGTAAAATGAATTTTACTTTATTTTATTTATTTTTTTATTTTTAAAATAATCTAAAATTAATTATTCTTTAAAATAAAAAAATCACCTTTCATGTTTTCTTTTTTGTAAGGTTTTATCTCACTTTTTAATTTAAATGTTCCTCTATCTTCAATAGGTAAAAAAAATCTAGTTTTTTCATTTTTATCTAAATAACAATCATAAATATCTCTATTAAAGTTAATAAATTTTTCATCATCTTCCATTTTTGTATTAAGAAGATCAACATTTTTTATATTATCAATTTTAAAAAAATCCATTGACAAAATATCATAACAATTTAATCTAAAATTTTTATCAACTTGAAGCATTTTATTTAATAATTTTAAATAATTAGAAGTTAATTTTATATTTTCATCAAAAAAAGGATTTTGAAAAAGTGTTTTATTTTCTTTTTCATATATTTGAAAATATCTTCCAGTTCTTAAATAATATAAAATACAACCTAATTCATAACAATCTTCTTTATCAACATCAATAATATCTTCAATAGGTCCTGGAATAAAATCAATATTTTTAAATTCACCTGTAATTATATGACTTAAGTCAAAATCTCCTATTTTAAATGTACATTCTTTTAATAATTTTTGTAAAAATTCATTAATATTTGGTATTCCTTCTAAATTTTTTGATTTTAAAATATTTTCAAGTTCATTTTTCATATCTTTATTTTTTATTATTACAAATATATTTTCTGCTTTTAAATCATTATGAAAAATATTCACATCATATGATAAATTATGAAGTTTAATTAATCCTTGTAATATTTGATACATTATATATCTTATTTGAGGAAAAGTAAAATGTGCATGAAATTTTGTTGCAAATTTAGATAAATCACACACTGCTCTTTCTAAAATTATTTTTGATTCTTTTTGATTATTTTCATAACGTTTTAAAATATATTTAAAACCTTCTTTTGAACAAAAAAGTTCTTTATATTCTTTTACTTTTTCTTCATCTAATTCCACATTTTCATTAGCGGCTTTTTTAATTTCTTTTAATTTTAATTTGCCATTATCTGAATCAGATGATTCATTTCCCTTTGCTAATATATATTTTTTCTCATTTATTTCTTCTATTATATTGTTTTCATTTGATAAAAATTCTAATCTTTTTTCTATTCTATCATATATTTCATTTTCTCTTTCAAATCTTGCTTTATTTTGTGGTTTATTATTTATATCAAAACTTTTTACAAATTTTTCCTCTTTTTCCTTTTTTATATCCATTATTTAAAATAAATTAAATTTAATATTTATTTAATAATTATTATGATATAATTTCATTTTAAAATGATAAGAGAAAAAGAAAAAGAAAAAAATTGGTGGAAAAAATATTTGAATGAAGATAAAAATATAATAAGACCTTTTGATGGTTATGAATATTTTTTAACTGTAAGTTATTTATTCATTTCTGATTTATTTCCTAAATTTCAATATGATGATTTTATACAATGTGCTAATTTAAATTTACCCAATATTGAAATTTTTAATTATCAAGTAAAATATATTGAAAATCATCCTTTTTGGTACAAAAAAGAATTTAAATTAATAAAAGATTTAAATATATTTGATTTAACAAATTCTAATATCAATGAAAATGATTATATGAAATATTTATTAAAAGAACATAAAGTAGAATTTATTGAAATTTTTGACCCAAATGATAATTCATTATTATTACCTTATAAAATAGAAATAATTCAATTAGAAAAAGAAACTCAATTAAATTTTTATTCTCTTCATGCAATGTGTGATGGAAGAACAATATTTAATATATTTGATTATATAAGAAATATAATAGATTATATAACAAAAGAAAAAAACAAATCAAAATTAAATGAAAAATTTCTCCCAATAATAAAAAGTGAATTATGTGATTTTGGTCAATTAAATAATTACATAAATTTAGATAAAAAATACTATGAAAAACCACCTGAAAAATGGAATGAAATACCATATAAAAGTATATTACCAAAATTAAAAATAGAAAAAGAAAAAAAAAATTATTATTATAATAAACATTTTATATTTTCGTATCCTAAAATAGAAAAATTTTGTAAAGAAAATAAAATATCACCTCAATCAATGTTAACAACAATGATAACAAGAAGTACAAGAAAATATTATAATTTATCAAATGAAACTCCAATTTATAATTATACACCTTGTGATAGTAGACAAAGTAATTTTGCAAATGAATATTTAAAAAAAAGAGATTTTTTTTGTGGCGCAGGTGCATTATTTCCAAAAACAATAGGAAATGATAATTTAATAAATGAAATAAAATACAATTATAATTCTATGAAAGAATGTATTTTAAATTTAGAAAATATTTCTCAAATAATGAGAAGTGCATTAACTATTGATAAAGATACTTTAAAATTTATTCCTGAAAGTAAAATGCCAAATTTTAATTTACAAAGTGTTACTTGTGCTTCTCATATTGGAAAAATTAAAGGAAATTTTCCTTGTTTTGAAATTTGGTTGAATTTACCTTTAAATTGTGAAAACGATTATATTTTAGCTTTTCATGCTTATCATAATGAAGAAATTTTTATAATTAATATGCTTAAACCAAATGGTTTTGATGAAAAATTTTTAAAAGTAATTTTAAATGAAATGAATATTATATTTAATTGCGAATAAAAATAAATAAAAAATTAATATACTTATATTAAATAAATAAATAAACATTATTTTTTTTATATAGAAAAAAAAAAGAAAAATTTTTTTATTTACAACATTTTTTTTTTTTTTTTATCATTCTCAATAGTATAATTTAATTCAATATTATTATCTTCAATTTCTTTTTTAATTCCACATTTTTCATCATCAAAATCATAATAATTTCCTTTAATTTTCTCATTAATTTCATTACAACACATATTAAAAAGTTGATTAATTCCAGTACCATTTAAAGCAGAAGTTTCAATAAAAAGCATATTATTATCTTCAGCAAATTTTTTTCCTTCATCAAAAGAAACAATTCTCTCATTTTCTAAATCAATTTTATTTCCAACTAAAACTAATAAAGTATTTTTTGAAGATTGATTTTTTACTTCATCAATCCAATCTTGAATGTTATCAAAAGATTCTTTATTTGTAATATCATATGTAATTATTGCACAAATTGAATTTTTAAAATATGAACGAGTTAAACATTTAAAATTTTCTTGTCCTGCAGTATCCCATATTTGAATACGAAATATTTTTCCATCCATTGTTATACTTTTTGCTCCAAATTCTACTCCTATTGTTGATTTGTATTCATTTATAAATTTGTTATGTACATATTTTAATAGTATGTTACTTTTACCAACTGAAGGATCACCAATTATTATAAATTTTAATAAGTAATTATATGTTATTCCTGACATTATTATTATTTTTTAATTTTTTTTTATTTTTTTTTTTTATTTTTTTTTTTTTTTTATATAAAATTTTTTATTTTAAAAAAAAAAAATTTTTTTTAATTAAATA
>JAEEGK010010458.1_pt1 | contig 21407 bp, 12 predicted proteins | sample 8958771 | NCBI WGS metagenome assembly JAEEGK01 (sample SAMN16246547, study PRJNA631951) | gut metagenome | biome: gut microbiome; feature: rumen; material: SC-attached | host: Bos | place: Iran: Karaj | collected 2018-10 | reverse complement strand
CACACCATAAGCCTCACCTACGCAGGCCGCGACATAATACACACTTTCGCGGGATTGGAAAACATACCTATTGAAGTAATACCCTGCTGTGCCGACACCGAACTGTTTGACTTCCACAAAATTGACAATGCAAAAGTTGAACAGCAGCGCAAGGAACTCGGAATTGCCGAGAATGAATTTGTGGTTACCTACCTCGGATCCATCGGCACCTGGTACATGGCTGAAGAAATGATGCATTTTTTCAAATTGCTGAAAGCAAGCAAACCCAATGCAAAATTCCTCTTCATTTCGCGCGACAACCCGCAGATAATACACTCACTATGCGACAAGTACGGCATCAGTCATAGCGATGCTATTGTGCATCCCGCCGACCGCGAAAATGTGCCGACAATGATTGCTGTCGGAAATGTGTCGCTGTTCTTCATAAAGCCAGTTTTCTCCAAAAAGGCCTCATCGCCCACCAAACTTGCCGAATTGCTTGGCATGGGTATGCCAGTAATCTGCAACGGCGATGTCGGCGACCTCGACAAGTTTATGCACGACACTCCTTTTGGCCTGATTACCACCAAGTTTGACGAAGACTCACTGAAAGAACTCGTTTCGCAAATCGACACACTACATAACCTCGACCGCGAGTATCTGCGTAAAATATCGCTTGACTTATTCTCGCTGAAAATCGGTGCAGAACGGTATTTGAAAGTATATGAAGGGCTGAAAGGCTGACAGGCTTGAAGGCTAACGGGCGAAAAGGCTGAAAGACGAAAAGACTGAAAGACAAGAAGAATGTCTGTCCTGTAGTTGTAATGTTTGTGCACAAAAAAGGGAGAAACGAAACGCCTCTCCCCTATAAATCGTAAATATAAATTTTACAGTTTGTGGATTACAAGTCCCGAACGGAGTTTCGGTTCGAACCATGTAGTCTTAGGAGGCATAATGCTTCCCGAGTCAGCGATGTTGATGAGCTGATCCATTGATACTGGATACAAAGCAAATGCAACAACCATTTCGCCAGAATCAACACGGCGCTTCAGTTCGCCAAGACCGCGGATACCGCCAACGAAATCGATGCGGTTGCTGGTACGGAGGTCAGCAATACCAAGAATATCGTTGAGAACATGCTTCGAAAGAATGTTTACATCGAGAACACCAAGTGGAGTGTTGTCGTAAGTTCCCTGCTTTGCGTTCATCTTGTACCAGTGTCCATCGAGGTACATGCTGAATTCGTGCAATGAAGCCGGCTTGTAAATTTCAGTTCCCATATCCTGAACTACAAAGTTCTGTACGAGCTTGTTCATGAAATCTTCCTTGCTCAATCCGTTCAAATCCTTTACAACGCGGTTGTAGTCGATAATCTTGAGCTGTGTATCTGGGAAGTGAACAGCCATGAAGAAGTTGTATTCCTCCTTGCCAGTGTGGTTTGGATTCTTGCTAGCATATTCCTTACCTATACGGCTAGCCGCAGCTGTACGATGGTGACCATCAGCAACGTATGTATAAGGAACCTTTGTTGCAAACAATTCTTCAATGCGCTTGTTTGTTGCATCATCGTTGATTACCCAGAAATGATGTCCGAAACCATCTTCTGCTACGAAATCGTATTCGGCAGGCTGGTTCTTTACGATATTTTCAACTATTGCATCAATTTCGGGAACAGCCTTGTATGAGAAGAACACAGGCTCGATGTTAGCGTTGGTGTAACGGGTGAGAACCATACGGTCTTCTTCCTTCTCGATACGGGTAAGCTCGTGCTTCTTGATAATGCCGTTGAAATAGTCTTCGGATGAAGCGCAACCTACGATACCATACTGTGTACGACCGTCCATTGTCTGGGCGTAAATGTAGAATTTAGGCTTGTCATCCTCAACGAGCCAGCCTTCGCTCTGCATCTTCTTGAAATTCTCAACTGCCTTGTTGTAAACTACTTCGCTGTGAAGATCGGTACCCTTTGGAAGGTCGATTTCGGCGCGGGTTACATGAAGGAGCGATTCCTTCTTGCCTTCTGCCATCTGTGCAGCTTCTTCCGAGTTCATAACATCGTAAGGCAGACACGAAACTTTCTCTACCAAATTCTTAGGAGGACGTAAGCCTCTGAAAGGTTTTACTATTGCCATTTCTTTATGCTTTTTTAAATAAGTTATTACATTAAAATTTTTCGCAAAGATAACTTTTTTATCAGTTGAAAAAACTTTATTGCATTTTTATTTAGGACTAAAGATTCAACTATTAGCACAACTTAATCACATCAAAAAAAACTTTTCAATTTCTGCAAAAAAAGTCTTACCTTCGCACCTTAAATTTAATACGAGATTCTATGGCTACAAACAGCAAAATCATCATGGACGGTCTTACATTCGACGATGTACTCCTTATCCCCGCATATTCGGAAATCATACCAGCACAAGTTGCTCTTGGTTCGGTGTTTTCCAGAAACATAAAAATCAATACGCCAATAGTTTCGGCGGCAATGGACACAGTTACCGACAGCCGTATGGCAATAGCAATGGCTCGCGAAGGCGGTATTGGCGTAATTCACAAAAATATGCCTATCGACATTCAGGCTCGCCATGTAAGCCAGGTGAAGAGGGCTGAAAATGCAATGATTCTAAACCCTGTCACCATCGATGTTAAAAGCACAGTTGGTGATGCTAGGAAAATCATGAACGAATACAATATCGGCGGTTTGCCAGTAGTTGATGCCGAAAAACGCCTCTGCGGTATTCTTACCAGCCGCGACATGCGTTTCCAAGACGATGCCAGCAAGCCCATCCGCGAAATAATGACGCCTGCGGAAAAACTTGTTACCGCCGATCAGAATACAAAAATCGAAGCCGCAAAGGACATTTTCAAGAAATACCGCATCGAAAAGTTGCCTGTTGTTGACAAGGACAACAAGCTCGTAGGACTTATTACCTACAAGGACATAACAAAGGCAAGCGTAAGCCCCAACTCGTGCAAGGATTCGCACGGTCGTCTGCGCGTAGCTGCAGCTGTAGGCATAACAGGCGATTCGCTCGAACGCATGGAAGCATTGGTAAAGGCCGGCGTTGATGCTCTCGTAATCGACACAGCACACGGACATACCAAGAGCGTAAACGAAGTCCTGAAGTCAGCCCGTAAAAAATTCACCGACATCGACATCGTGGTTGGAAATGTGGCAACTGCTGATGCAGCAAAACTACTCGTAAAGAATGGTGCCGATGGCGTAAAGGTCGGCATTGGTCCCGGTTCGATTTGTACCACCAGAATCGTGGCAGGTATAGGCGTTCCGCAACTCACAGCAATCATGAATGTCTGCGAAGGCATCAAGGGGTCGGGCGTTCCTGTAATCGCAGATGGTGGCATCCGCTACTCCGGTGACATCGTGAAGGCAATAGCTGCAGGCGCATCATCAATCATGGCAGGTGGACTTTTCGCTGGTACCGAGGAAGCTCCAGGTTCAACTATCATTTACAACGGCCGTAAGTTCAAGGAATACCGTGGTATGGGCTCTCTTGAGGCTATGCAACTCGGCTCAAAGGACCGTTACTTCCAAGATATGGAAGACGATGTCAAGAAACTTGTACCGGAAGGAATTTCAGGACGAGTACCTTATAAGGGAACTCTCAACGAGGTTATTTACCAGCTCATTGGCGGATTGAAGGCTGGTATGGGCTACTGCGGAGCTAAGAACATCGAGGAACTTCACGAAAAGGCTCAGTTTGTACGCATCACCGCCAACGGCGTAGTCGAAAACCATCCGCACGACATAACCATAACAAGGGAAGCTCCTAACTATTCACGCAACCAATAAAGAAAATTTAAGATGAAAAAGACAATACTTGTAATTGCAACATTGCTTTTTGCAACAATATTGTGCGCTCAAGATAGGACTCTGCTCGAAATCGACAACGAAAAGATTGATGCAGACGAATTCATGCACATTTTCAAAAAAAATGCAGGTCACACTGGGAATGTTACGCGCAAAGATGTTGACGAATACATGGAACTCTTTGTCAACTTCAAGTTGAAAGTCCACGAGGGACAGATGCAGGGACTTGACACTTCGCGCAGTTTCAAACAGGAAATTGCTGGCTACCGCAAGCAACTCGCACAGCCCTACCTCAGCGACAAAAGCGTAGAGGAAGAACTCGTAAAGGAAGCATACGATAGAATGTGCTACGATGTAAATGTAAGCCATATACTTATAACTGTAAGCAACAATTCTTCGCCAGAAGACACTCTGAAGGCATGGAATAAAATAAACGACATTTACAAAAGGGCTGTCAAAGGCGAAGATTTCACGAAGTTGGCCGACACCTATTCACAAGACCCGTCAGTTGCAAAGAACCATGGCGATCTTGGATACTGCACCGTATTTGGTTTGGTTTACGATTTTGAAACGGCAATGTACAATACAAAGCCGGGTGAAATATCAAAGCCTTTCCGTACCCGTTACGGCTACCACATCGTAAAGGTCAACGACAAGCGTCCATCAAAAGGTCGCTACAAAATCGCACACATAATGGTAGTTTCGCCACAAGACGCAACAGATGACCAGAAGCGCGAGGCAAAGGAAACCATCGAGAATGTGTATGCACAGCTCAAAGCTGGTGCCGACTTTGCCGAAATGGCCGACAAGTACAGTGCCGACCGCAGAACAGCCGTCAAGGGTGGCGAATTGGGCTGGATAAATGTCGGAGGAAGAATGATTCGCGAGTTCGAAGATGCCGCATTCAAGTTGAACAATGTAGGCGACATTTCCGAAATAGTTTCCACTGGCTACGGCTACCACATTATCAAACTCCTCGAAAAAGAACCAATAAAGTCGTTCGAGGAATGCAAGGCCGACTTAAAATCTAAGGTTAGCGGAAACATGAGGTCGTACAAAGGACGTGATGTTGTAGTTGCCAACCTTCGCAAGGAATATGGCATAAAGGACATGTCAAAGAAAGTGGCACCCTTCTACAAGAAATACGTTACAGATTCCATATTCAATGGCACTTGGAAAATAGATTCTACGCTCAAACTTGACAAGGTAATTTTCGAAATAAAAGATGAAAAATTTACCGAAAAGGATTTCGCATTCTACATAATGAAATACAATACAAAACAAACGCCAGTCGACATAAAAACATTAGTACTCAATGCTTACAAGCAGTTTGGTGACAAATGCATAATCGAATACGAAGAAAAGCACCTCGAGGAAAAATATCCATCATTCAAGTATTTGATGAAGGAATATCACGATGGAATTTTGCTTTTTGCCCTTACAAACGATGCCGTATGGAACAAGGCTATTGCCGATTCGACAGGACTTGAAGCTTACTACGAGACCGTAAAGGACAACTACAAGTGGGGATACCGTTACGATGTCAAAACATACAAGTGCAAGAATTCAAAGTCGGCGGAAGAACTCACTAAGGCCTTAAGCACAAATTTTGATGACGAAAAAATCATTGCCAAACTTAATGCTAAGGATTCTGCGACAGTAGTCGCTAGCGAAAATGCATTGGACGAAAAGGGACATAGCCTCTTTGTTGACAATGCAATACGCGAAAGCGGAATTACAGAAACAGCAGGACAGACGAAAGTATACTCCGATAAGGACAACATCGTAACTGCAATCAAGGTTGTTGCCCCCACCACAAAGCAACTCAGCGAAATCAGAGGCATTGTCACCGCTGCATATCAGGATTACCTTGAAAAGCAATGGACTGAAAGTCTGCACAAGAAATACAATGTGAAGATTCATGAGGAAATGCTCGACCAGATTGTCAAGGAACTTTCCGAAAGCAAGTAACAATGCAAAAGTACATTGCATTCATATTGTTAGCAATTGTCGTCTGCTCGTGCTCTCACAAGAGCGAAGAACCCGTGCAGGAAAAGTATGTGGCTAGTTTCGGCAAGGAAAAACTGACCGAAACAGAACTCATGCACGCAATTGGAACATTCGCCAAGGGCAACGACAGCGCAGAACTTGCTGATGAATACATTGACGGGTGGCTTACAGAACGAATAATGTACAGCGAAGCCACAAAACTTCTGTACGACACTGCCGAAATCAACCGCAAGGCTATGCAGTACCGCCGACAGCTATTCTCACAGGAATACTGCCAAAAGTACATATACAGCAATGTGAACATGAATGTTACCGAAAAGGAAATCAACGACTACTACGACAAGCATTTGAACGAATATGTCATTAACACCACATACATTAAGGCACACTACATGACAATTTCGCCAAAAATTGTACGCTACTATGAAATTTTCGAAAAACTACGCAAAAGCGACCTCGACAGCGAACAGGAACTCGGCGACTACTGCGATGGTCCCGACAAAAATGTTTACTTCGTAAAGGAATGGGTAGAACTCAACGACTTCATAAAACTGATAAACTTCAGCGGAAACATAGAACCTTACGAACTCAAATACAAAAATACTCTCGACTTCGTACACGACACACTGCACTACTTGGTCAAAATTGACGACTATCTTATCCCAGGCGACCTTCTGCCAATCGAGCTTGCAAAACCTAGAATCATACAGATTATTATGAACAAGCGCAGACACGATAAATACTTGCAGAACAAACGGGAACTAATGAACAAATATAAATCTGACGGAACTATTGTAATTGGCAACAATTAACTTATGAAAAGAAGATTTTTTATCTCAATAATATGCCTGCTGATAGGTGCAAACGCTTACTCGCAGGAAATCATCGACAAGATTGTCGGAATAGTTGGAAACGAAATTATCATGATGTCCGACATCGAGAACCAGTACATACAGATGGCTAGCCAGCAGATGGATGTCAACCCAAACACCCGCTGCGAAATACTTGAGGACTTGATGTTCCAAAAACTGCTTTATGTGCAGGCGCAAAAAGATAGTATCGAGGTTACTCCCAAAGAAGTCGAAACCGAACTTGACCGCCGTCTTAGCGTTTTCATAAACCAGATAGGCTCGGAACAGAAACTGGAAGAATATTTCGGCAAAACCATCAAGTCGATAAAAAACGACTTGCGAAGCACTATTGAGGAACAAATGATGGCACAGAAGGTACAGCAAAAGATTATCGGCGACACCAAGGTAACTCCATCCGAAGTAAAACGCTTCTTCGAAAGTCTGCCCGCCGACAGTGTACCTACCATTGAAGCTTACTACGAACTTTCAGAAATCGTCATCAAACCCGAAGTAAGCAAGGAAGATAAGGAAAAGGTTATTGGCGAACTTAATAAGATTCGCGAACGCATACAAAACGGTGAAAGTTTCTCGACAATGGCTGTTTTATATTCCGAAGACCCTGGCTCAGCAATGAAGGGCGGAGAACTCGGGTTCGTCAACAAGACCGACCTCGTACCCGAATTTTCGCAGGTAGCGTTCAACCTTACAAGTCCTCTGGATGTTTCTCAGGTGGTAGAAACCGAATACGGATTCCATATCATACAGATGATTGAAAAGAAGGGCAACATGATGAACTTCCGCCACATCCTGATGAAACCGAAAGTAAGCATGGAAGCACTGGAAGCAGCCGACAAGAAAGCAAACGAAGTCTACAACATTCTCAAGACCGACACAATTAGTTTTGTTGATGCTGTAAAGAAATATAGCAACGGCGACAGCAAAGGCTCCGATGGAAAAGTCATGAATCCATACTACGGCGATGCACACATGACATCCGATTTCCTAGATCCATATACCAAGGCTGCGATAATGTCATTGAAGGAAGGCGAATACTCGAAACCATTCCTTTCAAGCGACAACAGAGGCATACGCGTAATCAAGATTGTACGCCTCGACCTCGATGTAAAGGAGCACAAGGCAAACATGAAGGATGACTACCTAACATTGCAAAGATATGCCCTCGAAGACAAGAACAGCAAGCTCATCGACGAATGGGTAAAAGACAAGGTACAAGGCGTATACATTAAGGTAGATGACGAATACAAGGACTGCAAGTTCAATGTTGACTGCTGGATAAAATAAAAAGGGGAAGAATGGCAAATAGTACAGTCACGGCGCGCCACGACTCAACAAAAAAATTATAATCATGAAGATAGCAAAAATCAAAACCGAAGTTGGCACCATGAAGGTGAACTTCTATTTCAACGATGCACCAAATACGGTTGCAAATTTCATAAAACTAGCCGAAGAAGGCTTCTACAACGGACTGCGCTTTCACCGCGTTATTCCCGAATTTGTCGTACAAGGCGGATGCCCATTCTCGCGCAACCTTGGCGATCCAAGAGTAGGAACGGGCGGACCTGGCTACAAAATCAAATGCGAACTCAATGGTGGTAACCAGTACCACGACCGCGGCGTACTCTCGATGGCACACGCAGGACGCGACACTGGCGGTTCTCAATTTTTCATCTGCCTTACCCGCGAATACACCAAACATCTCGACCGTCAGCACACCTGCTTCGGCAGAGTAGTCGAAGGACTTGATACCCTCGACAAGATTCGCCAGGGATGCAAAATCGAGGAAATTACAATAGAGGAAGAATAATCTTTCTGGTCATTAAAGAATAAACAAAATGAAAAACAAACTTTTCGCCATAACCACATTGCTGATTGTACTAGCAATAGCATGGAGCTGCAATTCTCCAAAGGCAACCGAACCAACAGAAAGTACCGAAACGGAAGCAAAGTCCGAAACTGAAACCGAAAGCAAAACTGACTTTTCGGCACTTGTCGGCAAATGGTGCGATGCTCACAACACCAAAGATGTTGGTGCATTGTCGAACATATACAACCAAAATGTTATGTTCTATGGTTCTCCTATGGACAAAAACGAATGCATTGAAAACAAACTGGCATTTTTCAAGAAAAAACCAGATTTCAAGCAGGAAGCAACTGGCGAAATAACAATAGAAGACATAAGCGACAACGAGGTAAAATGCAGTTTCAACAAAAGAGTTACAGTTGACGGCAAAACAACCGACTATCCCTCCTACTTGCATTTCCGCAAGGCTGGCGACGACTGGAAAATTTCGGTCGAAAGCGACCTCGTTACAGATGAAAACCTAGCAAAACGCGCCGAAAAGAAAAATCTCAATCAGGAAATGGGCGACAGATACGATGTCCCAGGCACTTACGATTTCAATGGTGATGGCAAAAAGGAATCGTGCTATCTGCTCGAACCAAAGAAATACGATGACGAAGACCATTTCATGGAATGCGAAGGCGAATGCAACTGCCTTATTATGTTCTCCGACAGCAACATACCGCCTATCAAGGTTGAAACCTGCATTGGAGGCAAACCAAAAATTTACGGCGATCTGGATGGAAACGGCACCATTGAAATTGGCATTTGGCCATGGTGGTGGACAAGTTGCTGGCATACCTTCTATATATATACGCTTGTAAATGGTGAATGGGAATACTTTGTAGAACCGTTTTCCGTACACTGCAACCTGATGGAAGCATTAGAAGAGTCCGGAGAACCCATAATCACTCCCGTAAAAGGACAAAAGGATATGTTCAAGATATTATACTCCTACTTCGATGAAGAAGAAGGCATAATGGAAGGGACAGAAACTGTTAGAAAATTGTAACTATCAGTATTCTACCTCGGTTAAAAACAATCCATCCGCAGGCACCGACTGACCAGCTTCACAGCGGTCCTTGCTTTCGATAATACGACAGAAGTCTTCTACCGAAAGTTTGTCCTTGCCAACCTCTACCAATGTACCAACAATCGCCCTTACCATATTGCGGAGAAATCGGTCTGCTGAAATATGAAATACAATCTGGTCGCCATCCCTAACAAACTCTGCACGATAAACTTTACAGTTGTTGGTCTTCACATCCGTATGCAACTTGCTGAAACTTGTAAAGTCTGTGTAGTTGAATAATTTATCTGCCGCTTCCTGCATTCTGGCGACATTGAGAGGATAACGCACATGCCACGAAAAACCTTTTAGAAACGGATTTTTTCGCTGCGTTATTACATACTTGTACGAACGCTTCTTTGCATCGAAACGAGCATGAAAATTTTCATCAGCCTTGACAATTGAAAAAATTGAAATGTCATCAGGCAACAATCCGTTGAGACGATCAATAATTTTGGCATCAATTTCTGCATTGGCATCGAAATGCGCAACATAGTATTCGGCATGGACACCAGTGTCGGTACGACCGCATCCAGTTACAGAAATATTTTCGCGAAGTACCATTCCCAAGGCATCCTCAAGAGTTTCCTGCACAGTTGAAGCATTAGGCTGAGACTGCCAGCCATGGTAATGCGTTCCAACATACGAAAGGTCAATTCTGTAGCGCATATTTGCTATTGCTTGCTTATCTTTATCGTCTGAACCTCATCGCCAGCACGAAGTCTTACAAAATACATTCCTGCATCAAGCTCCGTTCCAAATTTAATCGGACTCTCAACATGCTTGCCTTCAATTACAATCTGACCAAGAGTATTTACAACCTCGTATGCAACCATTTCAGCACCATTTATGCTGAACTCGATTGTAATTTCATCGTTGAATGGATTTGGATAAGCCGAAATGTCCATAACTTTTAATTCATCAGCAGTTACAGGTGGCTCATCATTGCCTCCGCAACGAACAATATTGGAATAGATTCTATCGTAAATTTCATCGCCCAATACCAAAGGATGGCTCATCTTTATCATTATGCGATAATATGTACCTCCTTCATACTGGTTCATCTGAATGTAATTGTAGGTGTTGAAAAGCACTGAATCCACGACTTCCAATGTTTCGGGCGAATCGCCAGCAAGAAGATATGTGAAAGTTTCGGTAATGCCCATGTAAGGACTCCAGTTGAGGTTGCAGACATTGTTGTTGTCGCAAATGGCGGCGAGGACAATGGTGCGATGGAAATCATTTACTTCGCTCTCATCTCCACAATTGCTGACTGCCGTTACCTTATATTTATAATAATGCTCAGCAACATTTACCGCAGTATCCTCGTACATAGATTCGTTGTTGAAGCCTACAGTAGCTATTTGTGAGAAACCATCCCCAGAATCGCGGTAAATCCGATACGATGCCGTACCTTGATTATCTGTCTTATTCCAACGCAAAATTACCGAATTCGATTCTGTTACGCTTGCAAGCGCAAGTTTGTCGCCAGTATAAGGTCGGCGGAAACTTATGTTTACCTCATCGTACAAACGACAGCCCATATTGTCGGTCACTGTTACCGAATAATCGCCCTCTGCATCCACACTTATGGTCTGCGAAGTGGCATCATTGCTCCACTGATACGAAGAATAACTGCCTGCATTGAGCGTATAGCTTTGTCCTTCGCACAGAACCATATCATCAAAACTTCCAATCAACGGCATTTCTGGCTCACGTACGACAGTGTCAATAACGGTTGTGCAATCGCTTGCATCGGTTATTGTAACCGAATAATTGCCTGCCGGAAGCGAGTTTGCATTATTGGTATTGGAAATGCCATTGCTCCATGCAAAAGTGAAACCGCCATCCGGCGTTATGGAAATTGCTCCATTGCTTGCACCATTACATGTAGCATCTGTTACAGAAACCTCAAAATTGTGTGGCTCTGCATCCTCAACGACCACTTGAATTGTGTCGGTGCAGTTATGACTATCCTTTGCTACCAAGTAATATGTTCCAGGAGCAACATTTTGATAGTTAGGCTGTACACATACCGGCGAAGTAGTATTTCCTTCCCTAAACCAGAAATATTGCGCATAAACTCCTGTTCCTCCTGTTGCCGACGCCGATAGTTGCGCAACGTCACCAGCACATATTATTGGAGAAACATTGGCTACCGCTACAAGTTCTTCAGGTTCTGTAACATTAGCAGACAAAGTCGCTACACACGAATTGGCATCGGTAACAGTAAGGCGGTAATAGCCAGCCGAAAGATCAGTTCTGTTTGCTGTTGTTGCTTCATCAGACCAAGTATAGCTGTACGGGCGAGTACCTCCCCTTATACCAGTAGAAATAGTTCCATCGTTGGCGCCAAAACAAGTTATGTCGGTTTGATTAGTTACCCAAAACGTGATTGGGTCTGGATGCCATACAGTTGGGAAAGTAGCTACATTACATCCGTTTGCATCCGTTACCATCAGCCCATACGTGACTGCATACAAGTTTGTTCTGTCTGCCGTTGTAACGCCATCGTTCCACAAATAACTGTATGGTTGAGTTCCTCCAGTGACTGAAACAGAAATTGCACCATCATCTGAATTCCAACAACTTAAATTGGTGACTTCGGTTTGCACAAGTAACGAATCTGGTTGCGTTATTGTGAACGACTGCGAAACAGAACAGGAATTTCTATCGGTTACAGTACAGGAATATTCGCTTGCAGCAAGATTCTCTAATGTTGCAGTTTCGGCACCATTGTTCCATTCATACGAATATGGCGAAGTTCCACCAGAAACATTTAGCGTAATTCTTCCCGAATTGTCGCCGTTGCATAAAAGATTGTCCGCTGTTGCATTGATAAGAATCTGCTCTTTCGCAACAATCGTAGTCCCTAATATTCTAGTACAGGTTCCAGATGTTATTGTCACCGAATAATTCCCTGCACTAAGATTTGTGCGTTCGGTCGCTGTTGTATTGCCATTTTCCCATACGAAAGTCGATGCTCCAAGGTTTGAAAGCGAAAGGCTTCCCGTTTCTCCGAAGCAATCTGGCTGAATATAGGTAAGATTTTGATTTTGAAGCGCATTGCCGTATTCTACAAAGAAAACCGAATCGGCAATTATTTTGCCCGACGAGTTTTTTGCCAAAAGATGCTTGTAGCCACCCGATATGCTTGCAAAATTTCCGCTTGACTGCCAATTTTCGCCATTGTCAATTGAATAGGATGTCGCACCCGTTGCCGAAATCGTGAGGCTTGCATTGCTGCTACCATCGCAGGTTTCAGGTTGCGATGAAATTGTAAAATCCGTGTTGCAGTCTACACAAATTCTTGCCACATTGCCATTATTACATATTGCCCAAACAACTCCGTTTCCTGCCGATGCTATCTTAGTGTAACTTCCAGTTGTCACCTCGCGCCACGAACTAGAATATTCGTAAATACTTCCATCGCTAATGAGCACATACACATTGCCGTCACAAGCTGTAGATGAAACTATATTTTGTGTGAAACCCGGCTCTATAAGCTCTGCGGCAGGCGCTCCCAATGGATTGAAACTTGCCAATCCATTGTCAATAGTAATGTACATATTTCCAGACGCTGTCTTTACGAAACGTGAGCTCGCACTGAGGCTAATTCCTGCTGTCATTTGCACCAATGCATTGTTTTCTACCTTATACAATTCAGTTCCCGCTATTGCGAAAACGCCATTGTTGCATACCAAATCCTTTACCGCCGATGAGCTTTCAATGGTATCAACCACAGACCCACCGCTAATCTTTAGAATTCCAAAATTTGTTGCGACATAAACGAAATCACCATCTTCGGCTATTGCATTCACATTTGTCTGCGCCACAGCCGTGACATTTATTCCTGCTTTGCGCAAAAGCGAATTGTTGGTTCCAATCCAAACAGTATCGTTGCGCAGGCACATTGCATTAACTGTAAGATTCTGCAAATTGCGCTTGTACGACAACCATGTGAAATCCGAAACCATGTTTATTCCGCCATTTCCTGCAATGCACACCGTTCCTGCATTATCACCCCAAACGAAATTCGGCGTATGGTTAATCAAGGTGCGATTTGTGTGATAGGTTTCTGCATTGCCATCAAAGTCCATAACGGCAACACCATTCTGCAAATCGGCACACCATATTCTTTTGCTTGGCAAACTGCTGACCATAAGTTTTTCTGCTGAAAAATTATCATTCAGCAAAACGCTTGATGCTCCATCGTACTTGTATATTCCGTTTAGGTTTCCGTAGATTATGTTCTGCGCATAATCCTCGCATACTGCTGACGCTCCTTGAGTTATGTCATCTATTGATGTCCATGTACCGTAGTTGTACGACATTATTCCCGTGCTAGTTGCCGCAAGCAGGTCACCGTTGAAACGCTGATACACATCGTATACCAATTTGCCAGAAAATATGTCAGAAAACGACTTAACTTTTCCATCGGCACATATTTCTACCAAATTTCCATTGCTACTCACCCACACATTCTGCCCACGGTCAACAAATACACCAGTTACTACATTTGAATAATCGTAATCATCCAAAATTACAGTCGTTGTTCCAGAATTGAACTCAATTACGGAAGTTGTTGTAGCGTACCAGAATCTACCACCAGCAAGAGCGGCAATCTTTCTAATATTACTTCCAGTGAAATCGTTTTGCCATGCATTGCCATTGCTTATCGAAACTCCAGTTGTTGTCGCAACATAAACTTTTCCATCTGGAGCAACGCAAATGTCGTTTATGGAATTGCCAGCAAGTCCGTTGGCGGTTGTAATCACATTAAAATCAATGCCATCATACGAAACCAATCCATTCCTTGTACCGATTAAAATATTGCCATCTGCATCCTGTGCAATACAAGTTACTGTATCGGAAGGAAGAACCTGCTCGTAGCCAAACAAAACTGACGATTGTCCATATACACTCGCCAAGCAAGTGATAATCAATGCTAAAATTAGCGATAGTTTTTTCATTTGAATTATAATTTACTTGTATTGTCGCAAATGTATGAAAATTATCGTTTCGGATGAAACGCATTTTCGTAAAGTTATCATCATACAGTTGATAACAAGTTCAATAAGGCCTCACAACAGAGGAAAGCATAAATTTGAAAATTGTAATTATTTTTTCAACAAAATTTATGGAAGTTGCATAAATTTGCACCCGATTAAATTTTTCAGAAAATGCTTACATTAAAGTTAATACGCGACGACAAGGATTTCGTCATCAACCGTCTGAAAATTAAGAATTTCGACGCAACAGAATTAGTAGAAAAAATAATAGCCTGCGACGACCGCCGCAAGGAATGTCAGTTTACAAAAGACAACATACTGAAGGAATTGAACACCATAGCCAAGCAAGTTGGTCAACTTTTCGCACAGGGCAAAAAGGACGAAGCCGAACAGGCCAAGTCGAAAACTGCCGAAATGAAGGAACAAGTGAAGGAACTTGAAGCCAAGCAAGCCGAAGCCGAAAAAGAACTCAACGGCTACATGGTGCTTCTTCCAAACACTCCACACGAATCTGTTCCACTAGGCAAGGGCGAAGACGACAACGTTGTTGAAAAGATGGGCGGAACCATTCCCGAACTCAAATTCAAGAAACCGCATTGGGAAATCATAAAGGACTTGAACATCATCAACTTTGACCTTGGCACAAAGATTACCGGTGCAGGATTCCCAGTATATCTCGGCAAAGGCGCAAAACTACAGCGCGCACTCATAACCTTCTTCCTCGACGAAGCAGAAAAGGCTGGTTATGCCGAAGTACTTCCTCCATTGATGGTCAACGAGGACAGCGGTTACGGAACAGGTCAACTTCCCGACAAGGAAGGACAGATGTACCATGCAACAGTCGACAACTACTACCTTATCCCGACTGCCGAAGTTCCCGTAACCAACCTTTACCGCGATGTTATCCTCAACGAGAAGGATTTCCCGATAAAGAATGTTGCCTACTCGGCATGCTTCCGCCGCGAAGCTGGTTCATGGGGTGCAAATGTGCGCGGACTGAACCGTCTACACGAATTCGACAAGGTGGAAATCGTCCAGATTCGCAAACCAGAAGATTCATACGAGGCATTGGAAGAAATGAAGGCTCATGTTGAAGGTCTGCTCATTAAGTTGGGACTTCCCTACCGCGTTTTGCGTCTCTGCGGTGGCGACATAAGCTTTACCTCATCGCTTACATTCGACTTCGAGGTATTCTCGGCAGCACAGGAAAAGTGGCTCGAAGTAAGTTCGGTTTCCAACTTTGAGGATTTCCAGGCAAACCGTCTGAAACTTAGATACCGTACAGCCGACAAGAAAACCCAGCTTTGCCATACGCTCAACGGTAGCGCACTCGCATTGCCGAGAATCATGGCTGCAATCATCGAAAACTACCAGACCGAAGACGGAATTATCGTTCCAGAAGTTCTAAGGAAATATACTGGTTTCGACAAGATATAGAATCAATGGACAATCTGTGGTGTCGCGGCATGCCACGACGCCACAACAATACAAAAGTACAGACGCAAAATTTTGCGTCTCAACAAGAAAGAAACAATTTTACCCTTGTTCACAAAAAAGTCGGATTACATGCCGGCTTTTTTTATTTTTAATATTATTTTTACCACCCCAAAATTGAAGACGATGACGGAAAAGCTTTGGACAGTTAAGGAATGTAACGACAGCCGGTCTGTTGAACGGTTGATGAAGGATGTTGGAGTGGACAAACTTATAGCTACCTTACTTGTTCAGCGCGGGGTACATGACTACGATGAAGCAAAACGCTTTTTCCGTCCTCAGCTCGACGACCTTTACGACCCATTCCTAATGAAAGACATGGACAAGGCTGTTGATCGTCTTACACGCGCAATCGACAATCACGAAAAAATATTGATTTTCGGAGACTACGATGTAGATGGCACAACTGCAACTGCACTTATGCTGCGCTACCTGAAAAAACAGAATGCAAATGTCGATTTCTACATTCCCGACCGCTACTTGGAGGGCTACGGACTTTCAACACAGGGTATCGACTACGCTACCGCAAATGGTATTACGTTACTTATTACCGTTGACTGCGGAATAAAGGGCAACGACAAAATCGACTACGCCAACAGCAAAGGCATAGAGGTTATTGTATGTGACCACCATACCGTTGGCGATGAACTGCCAAACGCATACGCCGTACTCGACCCCAAGCGACCCGACTGCGGCTATCCGTTCAACGAACTTTCTGGCTGCGGCGTGGCTTTCAAACTGTTGCAAGGATACATACAAAAGCATAACCTCGACATAGAGGACATTACATGCTACCTCGACCTTGTTGCCGTTAGCATCGGTTCGGACATTGTTCCAATAATCGGCGAAAATAGAATTCTTGCATTCTACGGATTGCAAAAATTGAACACATCGCCTTGCACTGGACTCGAAAGCATAATCGACCTCACCGATTTGAGCAACAAGGAAATACAAATCAATGACATTGTTTTCAAGATTGGTCCGAGAATAAACGCAGCCGGTCGTATCGACACAGGCAAGACCGCCGTAGAACTGCTGATTACCACCGACCGTGACTTCGCATTGCAAATCGGCAATTCCATCGATGGCATGAATAGTTACCGCAAGGAAATCGACCGCAACATCACCGAAGAAGCAATTGCTCAAATCGAAGCCGATGAATCATTGAAAAATGCATATTCTACCGTTGTATTCTCACCTAACTGGCATAAGGGTGTCGTTGGAATTGTAGCATCGAGACTTACAGAAACATACTACAGACCAACAATAGTGCTAACCGAAAACAACGGACTTATTGTTGGTTCAGCGCGCTCAGTTGAAGGCTTCGACCTGTATAGTGCCGTTACCGCTTGCAGCGACCTGCTCGAAAGTTTTGGCGGTCACACCTACGCTGCTGGACTGTCGATGCAAAAAGAAAACCTTGAAGCATTCAAGCAAAGATTCGAAAAGTATGTACGTGAAAATATCACCGAGGAACAAAGGCATCCTATAATTCGCATCGACACAGAAATAATGATAAAGGAGATAACGCCAAAAACTTACCGCATACTCAAGCAATTCGCACCGTTTGGACCCGGCAATATGTCGCCAGTATTCGCTTCAAGGCAAATTTACGACAACGGCATGGGACGACAAATCGGCAAAAACCTAGAACATTTAAAACTGAAAATCGTTCAGCAGGTTGGCGACAATAACTGTATTGATGGCGTAGGTTTCGGATTCGGCAACCGCTACGAAACCATCTCCGACTACAAGCCATTCGACATCTGCTACCACATTGCAGAAAACAACTTCATGAACCAAACCACATTGCAAATCCAACTGCTCGACATAAAGGGTAATTGATATTTCCAGTTTCTGCAATCCAACACTATAAAAATCTAGACATTATGGCTCAAGAATAAATGAGCCATTGAATACTTATTATAAAAATGGAGCGTTCGATGAACGCCCCAAAGCAATAAAATACAAAATTCTCAATAATCTTCCGACAGATGCTGAAACAAGTTCAGCATGACCTATGGAAGATCCAAAATCCCTTTAAAATTCACATTCTAGAATCCCACCTTTGCATGTTTTGCATTCAGGAACTTCTCATTCTTGCACTGATCAACGACGAAATTAAAATCTGGGCGCGTACCACTGATGACCTCATCCATAACGACCTTGCGGACAATGTTGTCGATTTCTCCACCCGAAAAATCGTAATCGGCAGCCAATTTGCGGCACTGATCCTCAGCCAACCACACAAGTTTGCTCTGCCAGATGCTCTGCTTTGCCTCGAGTGTTGGCCTGTCGAATTTCAACTTGAAGATGAAACGACGCTCAAAAGCAGGGTCAAGGTTATCGGCAAGGTTGGTGGTGGCAATCAGGATACCATCAAGTTTTTCAAGTTCTTCAAGAATAATGTTCTGTATGGCATTTTCAGTCTGCGCCACATTAGATGAATTTACATCTTTGCGCTTGCTGAACAAAGCATCTGCTTCATTGAAAAGCAATATCGGCTTCAACTTTTCGTCTTTGCACATACTGCCGTAATCGGTAAAAATGCGCTTGATAATTTTCTCACTTTCGCCGAACCACATGGACTTGCTTGCACTAATATCGACATGGTAAACCTTGCGGCCTGTCTTACGGGCAATCTGCATAGCAGTTTCGGTCTTACCCGTACCCGGCACTCCATAGAATATTACTGCAACACCCTTGGGCATCGATTCCTTCTCAAGACGGGCCTGAAGACTCTTGAAATTTTCATCCATGAGGCTTTGAGTAAGAAAATCTATCTTTCTTTCCAATTCGGCACCGTAAAACATCTTTTTCTCGTGTATATTTTCCGGCAGTTCAAGATTTTTGTCCTTACTGCCCGCCTTCGAATACAATTTAACATCTTCTTCAAGAAACAAATCCTTGCCCTTCTCGGTAAGTTTAATTGTAATGTCCGAAATGAAATTGCCATCCGACTTCTCTATAAGGTCAGCCACGACCAGAGGATGCTTGCCATTAATCAAATCGGCAGCAACATTCATACGAGCACGCATCGAATCATAAATATCATTAAGCGTTGACTCCAAATCGGACACATGACCGCGCAGATTGGTTATAAAATCGTCGCAACACTCATAGAAAAATGTACGCAAATCGATGGCGCGAACAAGTTTTTTCACGTTCTGCACAAACTTTAAGTCCGAATTCTGAGCTTCAAGAGCTTCAACCTCAGCAAACAAACGACGCGTAGTCTGCCCCGAATCGTTTCTCTCATCAATCATATCCGACACTATGCTACAAAACATGTATCTGTCGATTTTTTTCTTCTCCGACTTTTCATACGTCGTATTGTTCTGTATTGCTTCCGCCAAAGACTGCTCAAGCCTATATGACAAGCGGTGGCAATTCGAACACTTTATAAAAATTCCGTCCTTGACAAGACCGTCAAAATATTTCCTAAGTGGCATAAAATCAACTGCATTCAAGTCGAAATAATCTACTAAATCCCTAATTTCGAACGATGAGTCACAATCGGCAATCGCCTTTGAATAAGCCGCCACGACCAGCATAGTCTCAATCTCCGACATTTTCAGATACTTGGCGAAATTGGCAATCGTTCTTTTGACTTTTGACACTTTAGAAGCTTTAAACGGCATTGAGCGGCAATGTCTGCCCCTCGTAAAAGGAAGATCCCCATCATCCTCGTCATCCTCTGACATATCCGGTGCAGCGAAAAACTCCGGCATATACAAATTAAACACTGCATTCCTGCTACCTTCCAAATCCCTCGAAAGCTCGCAGAAGGTCTTCAACGCATCAAACTGCTCCTTTTTCATCGAATTCTTTTTCATCTTTTTCTTTTTTATCATTAAACAATCAAAAACTTCACAATATTAGCCACAACATACGACAAAATGTGTCGCAGCTTCTAAAAATTTTGACAAAATCTGTCGTAACTTTTACCGACAAGAAATCTTTTCGCTATAACATAACGAAGATTCCCTAAAAATTTAATTAGATTTTCATTTAATCATATCAGTTCCCATTTTCTTCATTTTTTTCATGGTGCAAAGATAATACAAATTTGGAAAGAGAGAAAAAAAATGAGAATAATATTTGAACATTTAACTTCATATATCGCGGAAAAACTATCTTTGCATAGAAATTTGTATATATGAAATTCTTTTTAAATATGATATATTATGAGTCTAAAAGAATACATCGATAATAATATAAATATAAGGAAAAATGAATATCGAAATAATCCTATCCGTATTGTGCAAGACTATAACGAAGAAAAAAAGGCTATTGATGGTTATAACGGGCGTCAACTATTAGAGATGCTACAGAACGCTGACGATGCCTGCATTACAAATAAAAATAAATCTTGCTATATTGAATTAACAGAAGACAAACTGATTGTTGCCAACAATGGACAAGGTTTTGGGAAGGAAGGAATAGATTCTTTGATGTATAAAGGTATCAGTAGTTCAAAACAAGATGACACATCTATAGGAGAAAAAGGGGAAGGATTTCGCTCTATATTAAATTGGTCTAAAACTATAATAGTAAAAAGCAATGATTTTGCCATAGAATTTTCCAGAGAAAATGCAAAAACATTTCTTGACAATCTTATTAAAGAAAAACCTGACATTAAGGAAGTTATCAAGGAAAATAAGAAGGATGAAGATTATCCAATCGCAACCCTTTGTTGTCCCAAACTTATTGAATTCAATGATGAATACAACGAATTTGACACATATATCATAATTTATTTTAATGACGATAAAAGACTCCAAATTGAAGAGCAGATTACTAAAGAAATAAATCTGGAAGTATTACTATTTCTAAATAATTTGACAAACATTACCATTAAAACGCCATCGGATAAATATAAACTCTCAAAAAAAGTAAACAAAAACAAATCTACTGTAAAAATCGCCAAAGAAGACATTCTAACTAATAGCATTATTGAAAAAAAACAATGGTTGGTCGTCTCCGAATCAGGATTCATTAAAGACAAAAACTATGAAATGAAGGTAGCATGGAACGATGGTTTGACTAATAATGTCAATGGCGTGTATTCATATTTTAAAACGTATGTCAAATTCAAATTCCCTTGTATGATACATGGAACGTTTAATTTAACTAGCGATAGGAACCGTTTCATTAAAGATGAGTACAATACTCTATTGACATATAAACTGATTGATTTAATTGTAAAAACAGCAAGCACAATTTTTCTCAACGAAGTATCATACAAACCTTTAGGATTGCTCTATATAAAAGAAAACGACATAGATTCTTATTTTGAGGA
>JAEEGK010010433.1_pt1 | contig 21407 bp, 16 predicted proteins | sample 8958771 | NCBI WGS metagenome assembly JAEEGK01 (sample SAMN16246547, study PRJNA631951) | gut metagenome | biome: gut microbiome; feature: rumen; material: SC-attached | host: Bos | place: Iran: Karaj | collected 2018-10 | reverse complement strand
ATAACGATAATCCGCCCGAGCCACACTTATGACGAGCGTTTTGTTCCGATGGGAGCGCACGGAAAGAACGGCAGCTGGCAGATTTTGAAACGCATGATTGAAGGAAAGCGCGTCATTATTCAGGGCGACGGCACTTCGCTTTGGACAGTAACGCACAACAGCGACTTTGCGAAAGGATTCGTAGGACTGATGGGCAACATCCACACGATTGGCGAGGCTGTTCAGATTACGTCCGATGAGTCTGTTACTTGGAACCAGATTTACCGCGTAGTTGCCGACACGCTCGGCGTTCCGCTTAAAGCATGCTACGTGCCGTCAGATTTTCTTGCAGACGTAAGCCCGGCTGACTGGGATTTACGCGGAGGTCTACTTGGCGACAAGTCAAACTCCGTGATTTTTGACAATACTAAATTGAAACGGCTTGTGCCGGATTTCGTCGCGACGGTGCGCATGGATCAGGGCATTGCGGACACAGTTCGCTATGTTTTGGCGCACAAGGAATATCAGAAAGACGACCCAGAGTACGATGCGTGGTGCGACAAGGTTATTGCCGCAATGGACAGCGCAAAGCAGGCTCTGCTTAAATGAACGATTCGCGTAAGGGACGTGCCGGGAGATGCTCGGCTGTTGGGCGCGACCTAGTTTGCGCCGGGCATATAACGGCAGAGACCGCCCGAAAGCTTCGCGAACTGGCTGAACGCTACGAAACAGCCGAGTTTTCTGACGGCGACCCAAGCTGCGTGCTGAAACGGTATACCGCTGTGGCAGACGTTGAGTGCGCGGCGTTCATCGCGGCAGTGCTTGCTTTCGGGCGGAGAGACCAGTTTCTTCCGAAGATTGCGAGCATCTTTGAGGAAGCGGACAGGCACGGCGGCCCGGAGAATTGGTTGCGGTCTGGAAATTACGCGAGTTTCGGCGCGCAGACGGCTAGCGCTGCGGGAGGAGCGTGCGCGGGCGAACATTCTGGCGCGGATTTGCGCAAGACATCCGCCCCTGCCACGTTGACCGGCAGCGATAAAAGGTGTGCGGCTAATGCGAAATTCTACCGATTTTACTCGTACAGCGACATGACTGCACTTTTCGCGCGGCTTCACGATATACTCGAAAAACACGGAACACTCGGAAACTGCGTCCGGCAGAAGTATGAGTGTGCAACAACTGAGCTCGCCACACAAACCGCACACACGCCCGCAGAACGCCTGCTTTTCGCGCTGGAAGCCGCCTTTTCCGGCTGTCGCGTCGTTCCGCAGGGCAAAACTTCCGCGGCAAAGAGGCTCTGCATGTTCCTGCGCTGGATGGTTCGCCGCAACTCTCCTGTAGACACAGGGCTTTGGAGCTGGGCGCAGCCGAAAGACCTGATAATTCCGCTGGACACTCACGTTTTACAAGAATCTGTTAAAATGGGGCTTTTGCCGGAAAAGGCGGGCGCGACGCTAAAAACCGCGCTCACCCTCACCAGCGAACTGAAAGAGATTTGGCCGGACGATCCGTGCCGTGGGGATTTCGCACTGTTCGGCCTTGGCGTCGGACAATAGAACCGCACCGAGACACTCAAATATCGTTATTGGTTGTTACGCAGCTCGGACAGCGCCATAAGCTTCGGCGTTGTATTCTCGCCCTCAAGCCGCGCCACTTCTTCCAACAGCGAACGGGACTTCGCCGAAAGATGCTGCGGAACCTGAACGAGCAGCTTTATGTACAGGTCACCCTTTCTGGTGCTTCCTGTATACGGAACGCCCTCATCGCGCAGACGCAAAAGCTTTCCGTGCTGTGTGCCTGACGGTATCTTAAGCTTTATCTTCTTATCATCAAGCGTCGTGATGAATATCTCCGCGCCAAGAATTGCCTGCGTCATAGAAATCGGGATGGCGCAATACAAGTCCTGACCGGAACGCTCAAAATACTGATGCGGCTCAACGTGCAGAATAATAACCAAATCACCCGGCTCACCGCCGTTTCTTCCGGCATCACCCTGCTTCGGAATTGTAATGCGCTTGCCGTCATCGACTCCAGCCGGAATCGTAACAATAAGCTTTCGTTTGTGGCTCTGCGTTCCGGTTCCACCACAGGCGCGGCACGGATTGTCAATTACAGTGCCTACGCCCTGACACGTTGGACACGGCTGCGCAACAGAGAAAAATCCCGCGCTGCGGCGTATCTGACCGGCACCCTGACATGTCGGACACGTTTTCCGGCTTGCTCCGTTCTCGCCACCAGTTCCCTTACAAGTTTCACAAACTTCATCGTGCTGGAACGAAATCTCGGCTTTTGTACCGTAAACCGCGTCCTTGAACGAGATTTCCAAATCGTAGCGCAAACTTGCGCCCTGGTTTCTCTGCGCCCCGGAACGTCTAGAACGGCCGCCGCCACCGAAAAAGTTTTCGAAAACGTCGGAAAAACCACCGCCAAATATATCTTCAAAGTCATGAAACACATGAGAATAATCAGCAGAACCGCCGCCACCCATTCCGTCAAGACCGGCGAAACCATACTGGTCGTAAATCTGCCTTTTCTGGTCGTCAGAAAGAACTTCGTAAGCCTCTGTCGCCTCTTTGAATTTATCCTCGGCCTCTTTGTTGCCGGGGTTTCTGTCCGGGTGATACTGAATTGCAAGCTTGCGGTAGCCTTTTTTTATTTCATCTTTCGTAGCGTTTTTTGCAACGCCAAGAACTTCATAATAATCGCGTTTTGCCATGACCTATATTCCTTGCTAAACGAAACAAGGGCACTGGAGCGCAGTTTCAAAAACCGCAACAAAAGTGCCCTGTGTCTCGGTGGCGGCTGCCGGCACATTTATCGTCCTGCAACCGCACCCAAAATATTATTATTTCTCGTCGTCTACAAACTCGTAGTCAACGTCGTCGGCTTTGCCTTTGTCCGGGCCTGCGCCAGATGCACCGCTTGCACCAGAAGCACCAGCTCCGCCCATGTTCGAACCAGCTCCTGCTCCACCTGCTGCACCAGCACCGGCCGCGCCGCCCTGCTGCTTGTAGATTTCCTCAGCAATCTTGTAAGATGCCTGCTTCAAAGCTTCTGTCTTTGACTTGATAGCCTCAACATCATCGCCCTGAAGAGCCTGCTTAAGTGCTGCGATCGCATCTTCAATCTTCTGTTTTTCCGCACCGCCAACCTTGTCGCCAAGTTCGTTCAGTGATTTTTCTGTAGCGTAAATCATTGAGTCAGCTTCGTTGCGAACATCTACGCGCTCACGCTCTTTCTTGTCGGCTTCAGCATTTGCCTCGGCTTCCTTAACCATGCGGTCAATCTCGCTCTCGCTAAGTCCGCTTGAAGACTCAATGCGGATGTGCTGCTCTTTTCCTGTTCCAAGGTCTTTTGCAGAAACGTGAACAATACCGTTCGCATCGATATCGAATGTAACTTCAATCTGCGGAACTCCGCGCGGTGCGGCAGGAATACCAACAAGGTCAAACCGGCCGAGCGTTCTGTTCTGAGAAGCCATTTCGCGCTCACCCTGCAGAACGTGGATAGAAACTGCAGTCTGTCCGTCGGCAGCTGTAGAGAATATCTGGCTCTTGCGTGTAGGAATTGTCGTGTTGCGCGGAATAAGTTTCGTGAACACAGCACCCATTGTCTCAATACCGAGTGAAAGAGGCGTAACATCAAGAAGAAGAACGTCCTTAACATCACCGCCAAGAATACCGCCCTGAATAGCAGCACCGATAGCAACTGCCTCATCCGGGTTAACGCCCTTTGAGCCTTCCTTGCCAAAAATCTCTTTTACGGTCTGCATAACCTTAGGCATACGTGTTGAACCACCAACAAGAAGAACCTCGTCAATGTCAGAAGCAGAAATGCCTGCGTCTGCAAGTGCCTTGCGGCATGGCTCTTTTGTGCGCTCAAGAAGGTCTTCTGTCATCTGCTCGAACTTTGCGCGTGTAAGGCTCTTCTGCAAGTGCTTCGGGCCTGTAGCATCGGCTGTGATGAACGGCAGGTTGATTTCTGTAGAAGACTGTGCAGAAAGGTCGATTTTTGCCTTTTCAGCAGCTTCACGAAGACGCTGCAAAGCCATGCGGTCCTGTGAAAGGTCAATGCCTGTGTCAGCCTTGAACTCATCGATAAGCCAGTTGATTATCTTGCGGTCAAAGTCATCGCCACCAAGGTGTGTATCACCGTTTGTTGACTTAACTTCAAATACGCCGTCACCAAGTTCAAGAATTGAAATATCGAATGTACCACCACCAAGGTCGTAAACAGCGATTGTCTTTTCGTTCTTCTGGTCTTTGTTGAAACCGTAAGCCAAAGAAGCTGCTGTAGGCTCGTTGATGATACGCTTTACATCAAGACCGGCAATCTTACCAGCGTCTTTTGTAGCCTGGCGCTGTGCGTCGTTGAAGTATGCAGGAACTGTAATAACAGCTTCTGTAACTGTCTCGCCAAGGTAATCCTCAGCTGTTTTCTTCATCTTCTGAAGGATGAATGCGCTTATCTCCTGTGGAGAATAAGGCTTTCCGCTGATGTCGATGCGGACATCCTCGCCGTGGTCCGTAACATGGTACGGAACCATCTTTGCTTCACCAGTAAGCTCGTTGTATCTGTGACCGATAAAGCGTTTGATTGAATATACTGTGTTCTCTGGGTTTGTAATCATCTGGTTCTTTGCTGGCTGTCCAACGATACGCTCGCCTTTAGCCGTAAAACCGACGATAGACGGAGTTGTGCGTCCGCCCTCTGAGTTCTGTATAACAACCGGCTCGCCGCCTTCCATAACGGCAACACAAGAATTGGTTGTTCCTAAGTCAATACCGATAATCTTTCCCATTTTGATACTCCTCTATGCTCTGACTCGCTTTTTAAGCGTTTCCATTCTCTTCTGTACCGGCGGCATTTTCCGCATTAACGGTGCCGTCCGGCATTTGAACCATAACCTTAGCAGGACGGATTACTCTGTCCTTAAGTTTATATCCCTTTAAATATACTTCCGCGCAAATCGGTTCGGCAACTGGTCCCTGATTCGTCGCGATAGCCTCATGCAAATCGTGATTGAAGAGGTCGCCTTTCTCTCCGTATACGGAAAGATTGTACTTTGCCTCAAGCAATCCCCTCATCTGTTTGTTGATGATTTTGATTCCGTCAACGACAGGCTTCAAGTCTGCAACTGGCTCACCTTCGGGAGTAACTCCCGCCGCGAGCGCACGGTCAAAGTCGTCAAGAACTGCTATAAGATCCGTGAGCAAGTTTGTGTTCGCATAGTCGAACGCTTCCTGTTTCTCGCGGAACATCCGTTTGCGATAGTTCTCAAAATCAGCGCATTTACGAAGATACTGATCCTTAAGCTCCGCAACCTCTTTCTGCAAATCTGCAATCTGCTGTTCGGGGGTGGGCTCCTGTGCAGTTTCTTCCGCTGGTTCTGCCGTATTTTCTTCCGAAGTAGCCGTTTCTTCTGTCTGAGCCGCTGCGTCAGCCGCAGTTGCCTCGGATTCAGGAACTGTTTCCTCGTTGATTTTCTCTTCTGTTGTTTCCTGGTTATCTTCTTTCATAACGTTTGTTCCTACCTGTAACCTTTAACAAGTAAAAAATAATAATAAGAATTCAAATCGTCAATAAAATTCAGAAAAAGGTTGGGCAGAACAACCTTAAAAAGGTTTTCCCGCCCAACGGCCCACTCTTTCCAATGACAGACAGGACTTCCGTATTATAAATAATTCAATCTTAAAAAAATCGACTCACAGTTGCGTAGCGGGTTACAAAGACGCGCAGTATTGCCACTTGATAATTGTTTAGCAAGTGGCAAAACGGCTGAGTCAAGGTTTTAAGCGAAGCGTACCTTGACCAGACGTATTGCGAGGTTAAATTGAATCTAACCAACTTTTCTGATATAATCACCGCATGAAAAAGCTTACAATCGTTATTTTTCTTATTGTCGCGGGCGTGCTTGCGTATTTTTACTTCAACAAACCCGCCGAAAAGACAGAAGAAAAGACAGAAAATATAACATATTCAAAAGTCGTTGTGCCTACAGACTACACTCTTACAGACGACGAGAGCGACACAGGCTCCGTGCAGACAGAAGAGTCCGCTTTTATCTCGCACATCCAGCTTCTGCCGGGCGAAACGCTGCTCCAAACATACGAGGCAGTGCTTTCCAACCACAGCAAGCAAGACCAGATGGACGACCAAATTTCCGCCGTAAAGAAAATCGGACACGACAACGTATTCCTGCTCATCGGTATTTATGACGCAGCCACAAACTCATACATCCGCTCGGCAGAAATAGAAACTGAAATAACAAAGTTCAGTACGTTCTCGCTTTCGTTCATCGACCTTATAGGAAACCACACGAACTCGATAATCTACACGGGCTTTTCCGATGACAACAAAACGATTCTTAAAGCCTTCCAGCCGACAGAAAGAGCCGAAGCGTTCTTTATATCATGCATTGTGGACCTTAGCACAGAAGGAACTTTCACAATACAGACACCACAACGCTCCGACTCATACCAGATGGGCAGAACGACAGGCGAAAGCTTCCAGATATGGGAATACAGCCCCGACCAGAACAGCAACTCGCTCGACCAAATCCAGAGCACATACAGCTGGAACCCGAACGTAGGAACTTATGAGAAGATTTCCTCGCGCAAAATCCCAGGAAACCAGATAAACTCGCAGGAACTCGCGAAAATTCTTGACGGCACAACAGCCACATTCTCAAAATTCCTAAGCGGAGTATGGTACAAAACACCGGCAGACGACGACGGACAACGGTACATTTTCTTTAATCCGGAAGAAAAAGAGATTGTCTGCTTTATGGACGAAACGCAGGAAGTTTACAGCTGGAACTCAGACTGGATGCGCCGTTACGGACTTTCCATGACGACAAAGAACAAATCCACTTCGGCAGTTTCAAGACAGATAGACACAACGCTCGTCGCGACGAACGAAATAAAGGTCAAAATCACGGATGAGCTTAGAATGTTCATCGATGAAGGCTCCCTGTGGAGCGGAAACTACAAAAAGCAGACACAGTTAGCAGAAGCACATTCAGAAGAGAGCATAAACACCCCGCTTGGCGGGTATCTTGAAGATTCAGACAAACCGTGGGTCATTCAGGACGAGTATTTCATTACGTTCAATGGCTCGGAGTGGATTTCAGAGAGCAACGAGGGCAACACGTCAGGCATTTTCGTAACCGCGCTCGCATTCGGAACAGAAGTGATACAATTCCGTTCACCGTATGAAAATGCTATTCTTAACGGACTTTTCGTCGTGAAGAAAGACACTACGTCGCGTCAGGACAGGGATATATTGGTTTTGCAGGGAACGGAGATAACGACAGCCGGGCTTGTGCCGACCGGCGACCAAATCTTCCTGGAAAGAAAACGATAGGGAGTAGTTTTGGAGTTGTACGTTTTTTGTAACAGCCCCCTATGTAAATACACACAAAACTTGATGATTTAAGCTGCGTAGCTGGCTGGTCGCCTGTGTGGAAAGCATTGACGAACAAAGTGAGATAACGAGCGGCACCGCGTAGCAGGGCGGAAACAGTCCAGTGGACTGTTTCCAGCGAGTTACCGAAGAGCTGTGCTCGTAGGACTTTCGCACACAGGCTGCCAGCGAGAGCAGCTGTATTATCAGTGTGTTATATGTGTTTTTTACCGAGCGGGATGTACAAAAAACCAGAACGGAACCGGCATGAACGACGCGTTGCCTTTCACAACCGCGCACTCCGGTGACTGCGGATATTCTTTTTCAAGCTGAGTCGCATACGTGCCGTCGCCGGTGACATACCACAACGTCAAAAGCATTGCGGGCTTTACTGTTTTCATTGATGAAAGCTGTACGGACTGCTTAAGAACCGCCACAGGCTGCGCCGGAACTGTTCCGTCATCAGATTTGCACAGCCAGCTCCAAACTGCGTACAGTATTTTATATGCTTGTGTTTCAGTGCTTACAGGCGCAGAGAAAGCCGTACTAAGTATGTAGTCCGCAGACGGAGTGTCTCCGCACGAAAGGGCGCACCGTACAGCACCAAGAAGCAGAGCCTCGTCGGCGACGGCACCCGCACCAGAAGAGGCTTTTATGGAAGCCGACAAGTTAGCCGCGATACTGTAGTTTGTCTGAGCGTCCTGGTAAAAGCCAAGCTGCTCCTGAAGAGGTGCGAGAAGCGTAAGTATATCGAGTTTTTCCTTAGAGCCGGAAGCCTTTGCGTATTTGTCCTTAAGAGCCTGCACCGTCTCGGCGGCGGACGTTTCGACAATTCCGTCTTTCACCGTAACGTAGTCAGAAAGGTCAGCAGCATAGCAGACTTCGCCGCAAAAACATAACGAAACCACAAAAAGCGCAAGAAACTTCTTCATTTTGTTTCGTCCGCCGCCGAAGCATCTTGAGCCGGGCTTGTGCCGGACGCATCTTTCTTTGTGTTCGCACCGCTTTTTTTGCCGAACATGCCTAAAAATCCTTTCTTTCCGGATTTTGCTTTTCCGCCGGAACCGGACGATTCAGAACCATCTGTAATTGCAGGAATCTCCGCAGCCGGAATATCCACAGGCTTTGAAGTCGCATCAGCTGCTATAATCACGCCGTTAGACGCTTTATCTGCCTTGCCGTCCTGAATGCGTTCGGCTTTACGTGCCGCAGCCTCTTGGCGTTTGCGGTTCCGTCTGTTGCGCGCGCTTTCCGCCGGATACTCTTCTCTCGTCGGAATATCCGCTATATCTCCGCCTTTCGTATAGCGCGGTGCTTTGCCTCGTTTCTTTCCGATTGTGAAAGGAAGCATTATCAACATGCCGACAACGAACGACACAAGAATCGTCACATATACAGGAACATTTTGAAGTTCAGTAAAGATAAATGAAATGTTGCACACATTAGCATGGTTAACGCCAACAAAAATCGCAACGATTATTATTACTATGACAAATAAAATCAGTTTCCAAGGCATTCTGAATCTCCTACACTAAAGTGTACCCTTGAAGGTGTTACCTGTCAATTCAAGCAGCTTAACATCAACAAACGAACCGATAAGCGACTTGTCGGCAACGAAAACGACATGCTCATCCTGCTCTGTCCTGCCAAGAAGCTCATTATCGTTATCCTTTGACACGCATTCAACAAGAACTTTCGTCGTTGTACCGACCCGCTTTGACATCTCCGCGCGGTTTATTGCAAGCTGAATATCAATTACTTTGGCAAGCCTGTTTTTCTTTACTTCCATAGGAATCTGATCCGGCATTGAGCATGCTTTCGTACCTTCCCTGGGATTGTAGTAATACATGAAAGCCGCCTCGTACTTCACTTCCTGCAAAAGCGAAACCGCCTCTTCAAAATCCTCGTCTGTCTCGCCGGGAAAACCGAGCATTATATCTGTCGTAAGCGACACATTCGGCAGTTTGGAGCGAATCATCTTTACTTTTGCAAGGTAGTCCTCGCGCGTGTAACGGCGGTTCATCAGCTGCAAAATGCGCGTAGAACCGTGCTGCACAGGCAGATGGATATGGCGGCACATAACGGGCTCTTTCGCAATCACGTCAATAAGCCGCTCCGAGATGTCTTTCGGATGGCTGGACATAAAACGCACCCAACCGATTGATGAAGAAGTTTCCCGCAGATGGTCGGCTATGCGCTGCATCAAGTCCGGAAAATCGATAAAAGAGCTGTCATCACCACCGTTGGCATTTTTCCACATATAGGAATTGACGTTCTGTCCCAAAAGAGTAACTTCCTTGACCCCGCGCTCTGAAAGCATATCGAGCTCTCTCATAATCTCGTCAGGGTTGCGCGACACTTCCCTGCCCCGCACATAAGGAACGATGCAGTACGTACAGAAATTGTTGCATCCGTGCATGATAGGAACATACGCCTGGAACGCGCCTTTTTCATACGAGAGCGGGGCGAAACTGTAGACAGGCTCCTCATCCATGTACTCTATCCGTGTCTTTTTCTCCGCCGCGTCAATCAGCTCCACAAAATGCTGGTGCTGGAACGTGCCGACAACGTAATCAACAACTTTGAACTGCTTTTTAAGGTCTTCCTTAAGCCGCTCCGCCATACATCCCGTCACGACAAGCGTAAAACCGCCGGTGCCGGCCTTCTGCCGTTCTTTGCGGAGCGTCGTGAACCATCCGAGCCGTCCTGCAATTCGTGACTCGGCAGTGGCGCGGACGGAGCATGTATTTATAACGATAAAATCAGCGTCTTCTGCGGAAGCCGCCTCGCTCCAGCCCTTTTTCATAAAAAGCTGCTCTATTGAAGCGGACTCCGCTTTGTTCATCTGACAGCCATACGTCTCAAAAAAATATTTCATAAAAATATATTCCTGCTTTCTTCAAACATCCGCTCTCACTGTATTTTTGCTCCAAAAAACGCCTCCTCGTTTCACTCGTCAGAAGTTTTTCGTTTCAAAAATCCAGCTACGCAGATGTTTGCACCAATATCAACTATCTATAAAAATCTTTGTTAGACCTATGTCTACTCAATTCCCGTCGTATTCGGCGTATGCATACGCGTTGTGATAGTGGATGCTCTCGAAGTTCGTGCATTCCACGCTGAACCATTTGAAATTATGCTTTTTAAGGCCGATGTACACTTCCCTCACGACATCCTCAACGAAGCGCGGATTCTCGTATGCGTGCTCCGTAACGTATTTCTCGTCACGACGCTTAAGTACCGAATAAAGCGGACTTGAAGCGCATCCTTCAATCATGGCGATAATGTCTTCTATCCAGAAAAACTCCGAGTAAAGAAGCTTCACTTTCACCGTTCCGCGCTGGTTGTGCGCGCCGTATTCACTGATTGCCTTTGAGCACGGACAAAGCGTCGTTACAGGCACTTCTATCGAAATGTAGAACTTGCGGCTCACTTTTTTAGAAGAATCCACCTTGTCGCCTGCCTGTCCTTCATGAGCAGAAGCTGTCGCATCACACTCAGCCGAAACTTCTGCCTCATACGAGCAGTTATACTCCATAATGCCGCTGCTTCCTGATACAGGAGCTTTTTTCTCGATAAAATATGGGAACGTGATGCAACCGAACGCTTTTTCCGCCGCAAGTTTCTCGCGGATTTCCTCAAGCATCTCCATGAAACGGTTCATCGTCAGATCCTCGTGATACTTGTGGAACGTCTCGATAAAGCGGCTCATGTGCGTTCCCTTGAAGTTGTGCGGCAAATTCACAAAAAGATCGGCTACGGCGGTTGTCTGCTGGAACCGCTCGTTTTTGTCGAGGACAGTCACCGGGTAGCGCACGCCTTTTACGCCGACTTTCTGCAAAGGTGTTTTTCTTGAATCAAACTCGTTCTGGATATCTCTCATATCGTCCTTGTTGCGATGCGCTCAGCCCGCACACACTTTACGCGAGCGTTTTTTCCGCGGCTTCCAGCGTGTTGTAGATAAGCATGGCGATTGTCATTGGACCTACTCCACCCGGTACAGGCGTGATATAAGAAGCTTTCTGGCTTACTTCGTCAAAGCAGCAGTCGCCCACAAGGCGGAAACCGCTCTTTTTTGTGCTGTCCGGGATGCGGTTAACGCCAACGTCAATGACGACCGCACCGTCTTTTACCATGTCTGCCGTTACTGTGCCCGGGCGACCCGCGGCGGCGACAAGAATATCTGCCTGGCGCGTAATTTCAGCCATATTCTTTGTTCCTGTGTGGCAGATTGTAACCGTGCAGTTTGTTTCCTTACGCGCCAGAAGAAGCGAGACAGGCTTTCCAACGATATTGCTGCGTCCGATGACTACGGCGTGCTTGCCGCTCGTCTCAATGCCCATCCGCTCCAAAAGCACGATAATTCCGTGCGGGGTGCATGGCAAAAACGCCTTTTTTCCTATTACAAGGTTACCAACGTTCACAGGATGGAAACCGTCAACATCTTTCTCCGGCGAAATCGCCATTATCACGTTATCTTCGTTTATATGCTTTGGAAGCGGCAGCTGCACGAGTATGCCGTGAACCGTTTCGTCTTTGTTCAGCTTGTCTATAAGCGCAAGAAGCTCTGCCTCTGTCGTTGTCTCCGGCAAAACCTCGCTTCTGTCGAGCATTCCAGCCTCGGCAAGTGCCTTTCGTTTTCCAGTGACATAACTTACGCTCGCAGGGTTCTCACCCACAAGAATAACCGCAAGGCAAGGAGTTACGCCTTTTTTCTTCAGCTCTGCGACCTTTTCGGCGACACCCGCCCTCACATCAAGCGCAATCTGTTTTCCATCAATAATTTTTGCCGCCATAAAACCTCCGCATATTAGTTCTGTAACCGTTTGTATCCTATTCTGTTTTATCCATTGTGGACATTAGCTGATAAAACAGATATATTAATTCTACAGAATTTTATCATCAATTTCCATAGAAACAACAAAGAAACAGCGAGGAAAAATGAAACGCACATTATCAATTGCAGCTTTACTTCTTTTAGCTTGCACTCTTTTATTTGCACAAGAAGGTACCATAACCACAGATGAATCAATAACGACAGAAGAATCAGAGGAATCTGAAGTTACTTTTGATTATCATGTTCTCCAGCAAGGAGACGGATACATAAATCTAAATCTTGCACTTTCTCTTCCAATCCGCCCGATTCCGAACCTGAAAATCGGCGGTGGAGTCGCAATCGGCTACACATACATGATGTTGGACACACTCAGCGTCGGCGGAGAGGCATGTTTCTCATACAATGCGACAATAGGAAACAACGTCCTTTATTTTATCCCGATTCTTGCAACAGTCGGCTATCATCCGACATTCGGAAACGTTGAGCTTTCCGCATCCCTTTCGCTCGGTGGCGCATTCGAAAACTACCTTGACCGCTCGTATTTCGGACTCGCGATAAAACCAGAGATTGGCGCTTACTACAAGTTCTTCCCGGAATGGTCAATCGGCATTACAGCAGGTCTTTATATACTTCCACAATGGTATAGAGATACTTCCAAAAACTACACAGCTCTTATAACCGACATCAGAATCGGTGCAAAATACATATTCTGATGATGGAGTCTTTTATGAAAAACAGCAGAACAACAATTTTATGCGGACTTTTGATAATATCAGCGATTTTTTCATTCTTTACATCATGCAGGCAGGATGTAATTTTCTATGATATCGCACAGGAGATTGAGTACGAAGCTCCTATCGTTGAGGGAAACATTTTCTCAATGGTTCCGTGCGGGGGGCAGCTTTTTGTACAGGACAACCTGATTTACCAGAAAGCTTGGACCGCGAAGAAAAACTCATCAGGAAAATGGGTTAGAAAATCGGTTCCTGTATCAGGAAAACCTGTAATAAGACTTGCATCTGATGAACATTATCTTTACGCGCTTGTATTTAATACACCAGACGCTGAAACTGGTTCCGTATATGCGGCAGAAGTCACATCCGGCACATTGGGAGCGTGGCCATCTACACCTGTCGCAGAAAACGTAATAGAGCTTTTCGACAACCGCGTTTACGACTCTAACGGCTTCACAGCAGGAAGAAACGCATATTTCACGGACGAGAACAAAGTTGTTAAAAAACTTGCGGGAACAGGAAATCCGGCCGCAGTATCTGCGACTGACGAGATTGGGGACTCTTCTTCTTATATCAAAACTGCTGGTCATGGTTACAAAAATGGAACAGGAACAGATTTTTTTAGTAGCAATGCAGCATTTTCTGTTATTGTAACAAGTGGAACTACAACATATCTTTATACATTTGACAGGGCTCTAAGCAGCTCTGCAGGTGGCAAAACATTAAAATACAAAGCTTCCGAGGCAACGTCATGGCTCACTGGCGGCACGACAAACTCAACAATCACAGTGCTTACAGCAAACGGCAACGACGAGCTTTTGATAGGAACACAAGCCGGATATGAAACATCTGCCATTGCAAGCGACGGTAAGCCTGCGAACGGCGTTACTCCGTCAGGCAGCAACGACAACGCAGAATCAGCGTTCGGTACCCGCTATATAACAGGAATATGGCACTACGGAGATACAGGAACTTTGTATGCGGCTGTTGTTGGACTTGAGCATTCAAGTTACAACAAGCTGTGGGGCTATTATTCAGGCGGAAAGTGGAACTACGAGTAAAAAACTCGACAAGTCCAGAGTTGCCGCTAAACTGATTTTTTAACGGCAACCTTAACGGATTTTTTTGATGGATTTATTTGATGCCCCGCGCAATAGAAACGAAGAGCCGCTTGCAGCCAGAATGAGGCCGCGAAACCTTGATGAATATATCGGGCAGGACCACATTGTTGGCAAAGGGCGGCTTTTGCGTCGCGCTATAGCGGCAGACCAGCTTACTTCCGTTATTTTTTACGGACCGCCGGGAACAGGCAAAACAACACTCGCAAAAGTAATAGCAAATCACACAAAAAGCAATTTTCTCACACTGAACGCGGTTCTTACCGGCGTTCAGAACATACGCGACGCTATAAAAAACGCCGATGACCAAAAGCGGCTCTACAACAGGAAAACAATCCTCTTTGTTGATGAAGTGCACCGCTGGAACAAGAGCCAGCAGGACGCGCTTCTTCCGTGGGTCGAGAATGGCACGATAATTCTTGTTGGCGCGACAACGGAGAATCCGTTTTTCGAGGTAAACAAAGCGCTCGTTAGCCGAAGCCGCGTGTTCCAGCTTAAGCCGCTTACAAAAGAAGATTTGACTAAAGCCGCAGAAATGGCGCTGAAAGACAAGGAGCGCGGATATGGACGCTGGAACGTCACTTTTGAGGATGGCGCGCTTGAGCATCTTATAGAGACAGCGAACGGAGATGCAAGAAGTCTTTTGAACGCGCTTGAGCTTGCGGTTGAAACTACGCCCGAGCGTTGGGCACCGGACGAGAAACCGTGCGTTCCGCCTGAAGGCACGGAAATCTACATTACAAGAGAAACAGCCGAGGAAAGCATTCAGAAAAAAGTCGTCCTTTACGACCGTGACGGCGATTATCACTACGACATTATAAGCGCGTTCATAAAAAGCCTTAGAGGAAGAGATCCCGATGCCGCCCTTTACTGGATGGCGCGTATGATTTCTGCCGGTGAAGACCCGAACTTTATTTTCCGCAGGATGCTTATTTCCGCATGTGAGGACACAGGACTTGCCGACCCATACGCGCTCGGCGTTGTTCAAAGCTGTGCCGCGGCTTTTGACAGGATAGGACTTCCCGAAGGTCAGTACATGCTGACGCAGGCAGCCTTGTATCTTGCGACCGCGCCTAAGTCGAACAGCGCAATGGCGTATTTTGACGCGATGAAGGCAGTTCAGGCAGAAGATGCGGAAGTTCCAAACCATTTGCGCGACAACAACCGCGATGCAGAAGGCTTTGGCCACGGTGCTGGCTATTTGTATCCGCACGCTTACAGGGATCATTGGGTAGCCCAGCAATACTTACCGGACAGCCTGAACGGACGAGTTTTCTACAACCCTCAGGACCAGGGCTATGAAAAGACAATAAAAGATGATGTGCTTTCAAGACGCGAGCTACAAATAGCCGCGTTGCTCGAAGAAACATTGGGTGCAGGCAGCATGGGCGGCACTGCCGGGGTATCGGCCGGCACTTCTGGAGTCGCCGACGTTGCAGGAAGCAGCGGCACGGTGAACGAAGCGACTAACCCCATTGGCGACTGGTGGGAAGCCGAGCATCTTAAGAACGGCTCCGTAAAAACCGGCGAAAACCTTACCTTCAGCCCCGGCCAGAAGCAGCGCGACGCATGGCAAAAGCGGACAGAATCTGGAAGACCGGAGTTTTTGCTTGCGTTACGAAATGCCGCGACGCAAAAAGCCGCGCTCAACCGCCACCACTGCTGCCTTGTTTTTGGTGCGGACGACGGACTATTGCTTTGGGAAGTTTGGCGTCGCACGCCGGAGGGCTGTACCGCAGGGCTTTGTAAAACGAAGCGTGGCTTTGAAGTTTTGGAGCAGTACGGGCAGAACTTGGGTGACCTTGAAAAACCGATTCTTGCCGTCGCGCCAGACGCGAAAAATGCCGAAACACAAACGCCATACGCGTGGCTCGCTCCCGGCAGCCTTAAAGCGCAGTTTCCCGACATCGCGTTTGACCGTTTTTTCATGCGCGATCCGTTTGTAAAAAAACATGAGATTGAGCCGTTCGCGGAAAAACTTGCCGCCTTGCTCTCAGACGTTTCCGTTACCGCGAAAGACGGCTGTTGTATAATACTTCAAAAGCTGCCGTGCAAAAGCCAGCGGCTTTCACAGCTCTTTTTGCCTTTGAACATCACTGCGGAGCAAAGAACGCTGTTTACAAAAATGAACGATGCCGAAGACGGCTTTTATTCAGGCAAAACATCCCCCGACTCTGTGAAAGATTTTTTTGCATGGAACACAGACGATGTGAAAGCCGCGCTCGAAAAAGCAGGTTTAAGCGTCACAATTGAGGAAGCAGACTTCGCTGAAAAGCGTGTCCTTACCGATAACGACATAGACCGCTGGTTCAGTACGGAATCCAGTTACGGCAAGACGATAAGCGAAAATATGGGCGAGGCCGACTTCAAAAAAGCATCAGATGTTGTGCGGATTTTATCAAGAAACAGAACATTCCAGTGGAAGCAGACTACGCTCATAATTAGCATCAGCCAGTGAGCCGGAGTTTAGCAGTTTCGACTCCTGCAAAAAAAACGCAAGTTTAGGCAAAATTTAGAATTCCCTGATAGAATAATATAAACAGATTATGTTTAAACGGAGGATTCCATGTCCCATACTCGAAAACTATTTGTGGCATTCGCGCTTCTTTTTGCCGCTACAACCATACAGAATATTTACGCGCAGACAATTAAAGACGGCGTTCTGACGATAAAAAAAGGCGCGACAGAAATAAAAAGCCGTGAATACTACAACAACAAAAACGTAACGAACGTTTCTATTCCGTCTTCCGTAACAAAAATCGGTGATTTTGCCTTCTGCAACTGCTACAATCTTATAGAAGTCGAAATCCCTTCATCAGTAAAAACTATAGGAAATTCTGCTTTCCAAAACAGCAAAATCGAAAAAATCGATTTGAGCAACAACCTTACCGACATCGGGAAAAATGCTTTCCCCACCCAAACGGTTCTCCGCGTTAAGCGCAACACATTCGCGGATAAGTGGGCAAAATCGAACGGGTATTACCTTTGCGGCGTTCTTGCTGACCTGAACTATTATACAAAAGACCGAACAAAGCAAATTACAGAAGATTTTACTCGAATTCTGTGCGACTATGACTCGTATCTTAATTGGACATCGTATCAGTTCAAAGTTCAGGAACCACTTAAAATTGAGGATGTCGATGGCGAAATCGTTCTGACTTCCTTCATGCTTGAGCCTTGCGAAAATGTTACCGTGACAAAAAGCGGAAAAACGATTCTTAGCAAAAAAACGATACAGCCTCTTACACGAACGGTGCTGAGCAAGGCAGAAGATGCAGCAAAACCTGAAGATTTTAAGGTCACGTCCGATGATGAACTTTACAAAAAACTCACTTCGCTTGGCAATGTTCTCGATTGGACAGTAACTTTTAACGGAGATTATTTTAGAAAGACTGAATCCGGGAACAAAGGTGTTCCATATTTGAAGATGCTCCCTGTTTTTTGCCGTGAGTGGATAGCGACAATCTGTAACCACGCTTACGTTATAGCAAGCAAGGAATATGAAGATTACTGCTTAGATTGTGTCGAGAAAAAATGGTTAGTAACGGATGAGTGGCAGACAAAGTTTCTTTCCAAAGAGGATATGCGAAGGCTTTTGCAGAAAGCACGCAAACACACATTTAAGTTAGGGCGGTGTGACGGCGGCGGTCTAGGAACTGTTGGCGGAGAAGGTTTGTGGCTTTTAGACAGCTGGTTCTGCAATCTAGGTAAATCAGGCGGTGCATTTTATCATGAGTTTTCACATAATATGGGCTACAACCACGAAGACGGAAATATGTGCAATCAGGAAGTAAGTAACGGCTATGGCGAAAAAAGCTGGCAGTTGATGGGTGCAAAGATATTGAAACAACTTTTTGAGGCAGGCAAATTACCGTACACAGACGTTAAGATTTTTAACTCAGACTTGTTCTCGTATGATGCTCTTAAAACTCCTGATCCTGCTGAAAACGTAATCAAAAACGGTGTTTTGTATGTTTCAAAAGATGTTCCTGCTATTGGCAACGCCGAATATGCTAACAATAGGCTGATTTCAAAAGTCGTGTTTTCTTCGTCGGTAGAAGTAATCTTGCCGAATGCGTTCTGGCAGTCATATATCAGTGAACTTGAAATTCCGTCAACTGTTAAAAAGATAGGAAGTGGAGCTTTTGAGAGCACGGCGTTGACTTCGACTGTCGTAATTCCCGACGGAGTACAAGAGATAGGAACATGTGCTTTTCTGAACACCAGAATCCCGAAAATTGTTGTTCCGGCGAGCGTGACGAAGTTCGGTGAAATGATAACTGACAAGAAAGTTGTGTGGGTAGTTGAAAGAGGAACTCCGGCTTATGAGTATGCTGTAAAAAACAATTATCAGATTGAAGTTCCAGGAGAAACACCGGAGGAGGCCGCGGCAAGCATTGTGAAAGAGAAAGCGGAGCCGGGACCTAAGAATACTTGGAAAAGCGGAGATTTTCCAATGAACGACGTGCGCATGTATTGGGATTTCTCTGAGTTTTTGGACGGTGAAGGTCGCTATGTGGTTTCATTTACAACGACAAGCGGTTCTAACAGGCTGTGGCTTACCGATGCCATTTTTATTGCAGACGGAAAGCTTTTGGAGCAGTTCCCAGAAACGAAAGCAACGCGTTCCATAGATTACATAATCTATGTTCCGGCTGGAACGAAAAAACTTGAGTTTTACGCGCTTGCGCATACGAATAGGGGTACGAACTCTAACGGAACAATTGTGGTTGAGAAATGGTAAGAGGGAATTCGCAACAGGGATTGTCGTAAGTGCGACTCCATTCGCACTTACTTCTCACGTTTGCTTGCGCGACAGGGATTGGAGCCCCTTTAGTTCCGGCGCGGAATCGCGACGGAACGAGCCACGCAAGACGGCGAGGGGCGCAAAGCCCGACGGCGGCAACTTAATTTGCCGCCGGGTCGCCCAGCCGATTTATCAAAGTCCGTATTCTGTTTTGGGGTTCGTCATGTTGTCAGCGACATGCGGAGAAACCGGCTTTCCGTTTATCGTCTCGCCAAGCTTGAAGTAGTTGAAATAAAGCTCTTCGGTGGCAAAGTACATTTTTACCGGACTTAACGATTTTTCCTTGCAATATATAAAATAAGAGTCATTCGGTGTGCTTATGGAAACTACATCCAAGCCGGTGTTGTGAAACGCGAATTCAACGTGGCACGAGTAATTGTCGGCGACTTTGCGCGTCATCTCGAAATGACCGTAGCGTCCTTCGCCCTCGACGTGGAAACCTGAATAATCGTGAACAAGATGCCCCTCGCCAATGTAAACGTAGCCGTATTTGTTCGGGCAGTTGTCAACTTTAACGTCGCCTTCGCTGTGGTATTTGCCGCTCATAACTTCTTCGTGAACGTTGGCGCGCTCCCATTCGAACCAATCCGGTATGAACTTGAACTCCGTCGCGGACTCATCGCCGCTAATATCCTTGTCGCCTATGCGAATGGCTTTTAACTGACCGTATTCCGTAACCTGCCAGACTTTTCCGCATTCGGTGCAGAAAATCTCGGCTCCTTTTGTCTCCATTTTGAATTCAGTTTTGCAATGTGGGCACTGATACAGCACTTTCTCCATGTGCTCGGCACGCCACGGCTTTTTGTTGCGAACCTTGTGCTGGAACTGCCACTTGTAGTCGTTGTAGTCAAACTCGTCGCGGAGTGCCTGGTTTATTTGGTCAACGGTCGCCGTCTTAACTTCGTCCGCCGACAAAAGCTGCTTTATTGTTGCGTCCGTGCGCGTACCCCGCTCTTTTAGGTTCCAGAACGGCTGGTTTATGTGGTTGCCGTTCATAATGAGCGTTACGACGGGCACTTTCAAAAGTTTAACGAGCTTTCCGAGCGAGGTGGGCAGAGCGCACGGCGTTCCCACAAAGGAATACCGCGCTTCCGGGTAAAGGACGGCGACATCGCCATTTTTCACGATTGTCATAAGCTGGCGCACAACAGAAGTGTCCGTTACGAATTTGCGCTTGTAAACGCCGCCAACGTTGCGGATAATCCAATCCAAACCGGGGAATATGTCTATTGAAATGATGTAATTCGCCCGGTGCGGGAAAATAGCGCGTGTCGTGACCTGAAAGTCAAAGAATGCGTTGTGGTTGCAAAGAAGAAGGTACGGAGGCTTAAGCCCCTTCATGCCGATTTTTTTGATTTTTGTTTTGTGAATCCATGTCACTGGAAAGCTGAGGAGCCACGTCAGCGGGCGCAAAAACTGCCGCTGCCGAATAGGTACCATCTGCATGTTGTAGCGTTCTGCAGTGTTTATATCGTCAGGAATATAGTATTTAGCCATAATGTATTAATTATACATGACACAAGGCTAGTTGAAAACATTTTTTTACAAAAGTGAAAATTTAAGGGGTAGCCGATCGTATAAAGAAAGTGACGGCAGTTTTACATTGTCGTGAAACATCAAACTGATAGGGGGATACATGGCAGACACACAGACAGAAATAATCCAGGGAAGCCCGAACAAACATTACCGGGACAGACTTTTTAAGGCGATTTTCGGACGCGACACAGAACAAAGTAAGCGCTGGCGACTTGATTTGTACAATGCGCTCAACGACTCGAACTACACCGACCCGAACGCGCTTGAGGTCAACACCATCGAGAACGTAATCTACATGACGATGAAAAACGACATCTCGTTTCTTGTAGATTCACAGATGACACTGTATGAGCATGCCAAACATTGAAAATCCGTTAAGAAAAATTGTGCGACAGCGCAATTTTTTAGGATTATCCTTTAATCGGCTCGGTGCGAGACTTGCGAGCACCGGGAACACATACAACCCAAACATGCCGTTAAGAGGATTCTTCTACTTCTCGCAGCTTTACCAGATGTACATCGAGAAGAACAACAAGAACATACTTGTTACGAGGCTTTTGAAGATTCCTGAACCGTGCTTCGTTGTTTTCTACAACGGGAACAGAAAAACACCAGATACTTTTAAGTTGCGCCTGTCAGATGCTTTCGAAAGAAGGGAAAAGAAAGCAGATACATCCTCAAAAAGGAACGACGCTTCACTGAAAGATTTCGAATGGACAGCAACTGTGATAAATATCAATCCGGGGCACAATTCTGCTCTTCAAAAAAAATGCAAATCGTTGTACGATTATGTTAGATATGTCGGAAGAATAGCCGAGAACAAGAAACAAGGCATTTCGACACAAGAAGCAGTGGATGATGCCGTCAACTGGGCGATAAAAGGGAACCTGCTGGACGGCTTTTTCAAGGTTAACAGAGCGGAGGTAAGTGCCATGTGTCTGACAGAATACGATGAGGAAGCTACAAATAGGGCTTTCCGCGAGGACGGATAT
>JAEEGK010010456.1_pt1 | contig 21409 bp, 12 predicted proteins | sample 8958771 | NCBI WGS metagenome assembly JAEEGK01 (sample SAMN16246547, study PRJNA631951) | gut metagenome | biome: gut microbiome; feature: rumen; material: SC-attached | host: Bos | place: Iran: Karaj | collected 2018-10 | reverse complement strand
ATTTAATTTGTAATGATGAAAATATATTAAAAAATTTTTATTAATTGTTAAATTAAAATATTATTTTTAATAAGAATTTTTAGGTTAATTTTAAAGGAAAATTTCATTTATTAAATTTTTTTACATTTTTTTTTAGTTTTTTATTTTCTTTTTGTTTTAGTGTGTTTTTTTTTTACTTATTTAGTATATTTTTTAATTTGGAAAAGTTATTTTTTTTTAAATTATTATTTTTCCAAATTTTATATTTTTTTATGTCACAAATTATTTTTTTGATAAATTAAATAAATATTTTTTTTTAAAATATTTTAATATAATAAAAAATGAGAATAAAAAGAAAATAATTATTAATATTTACAAATGTTATCAATTGAATATCAAAAAGTTCCAGAAGGGTCTTTAAACTTAGAATCTCCATTATCAACAACAAGTCCTTATTTTATAAGATCTTCTCCTGATGAAATAGAAATTATAAATCCTAGATTAGATAATCAATTATCAATAATAAAATGGATAATTTTTTTTCCTTTGTTTTTACTTTTATCTCCTTTTATTTTTCTTTGTTTAATTATACAAATTTTTTGTATAAAAGATATTATTCCTACTAGAATTTATATTAAAAAAGATAATTTAAGAAAGAGTTTAATTGTTAAAAGAAAATTAAATTTAAGTTGTTATTGTTGTTATTCATATTTTACTAAAATTATTTTATTTTCTGAAATTAAAAATTTTCTTTTTAAAAAAGATGGTGAAGTAAATGATTTATCTTCACCTTATAATGGAATTAGAGGAGGAATTTTTTATGAAAATAAAAGTGATGAAATGGTTAAATTAATTGATATAATTGGTATTCCAAAAGAAGAATCTGAATATATAATTAGAATATTAAATTCATATATTGAAGATAATAAAGCATGATATAATAATATTTAATAGGATATTAAAATATTTAATTTTGGTTTGGTTTTATTATTTAAGAAATATTTATTTAAATATTAAAAAAATTTCAAATATTAAAAATTTAAATAATTATATTATTATTGCAATAAAGGAAATCAAAATCCAAAAATTTATTTTAATAAATGAAATATTTTCATTTTCATATTGACTTTCATATATTTTAATAGGATGAGTTTTATAATTAACACCACAAATTTCATAAGCAAAAGAACCATAAACAGTTTTAGAAGAAGAAACATTACAAAGATAAGTTCCATTTGAATCATTATATTCATTCTTCATAGAAAATGAACAATTAGTAATATTAACTTTTGGAGTTGATAAAACTCTAATATTAGATATAATTTCATAAGTTATATTAGTTAAATTATTAAATAGAATTTCTACATAATTTTTATTTATTATTTTTGTTATAAATTCCCTAAAAGAAACATCTGGATATTCAGAATAATTAATTTTAGAAGATAAATTTAACATTTCACTAGTATAATTAGGAGATATTGAAGCATCATTTAAAGAAAAAGAAAAGTAATATGTATCTTTTTCTAATGATTGATTTTTTAAATTGAATTTAATTTTATACTTTTCCCCATTTTTGTAAATTGAATTTAAAGTTAAATTAAGGTTTGAATTATCAGATTTTAATAGTATTGATGATTTTTTTATATGATTAAATTGTATTCTATGATCTACATCTACAGATAATATATCATTAAAATTTTCATTGGAAGAAAATTTAATACAAGAATAATTTGAGAAAGTTGCATTTGAAAAATTGAAAACATCAATTTCATCAAATTTAGTATTATTATAAGTTAAATTATATTTTCCAGGTTTTGAATAATTAAAATCATTAAATGTAACTACTGTATTGTTATTTTCATCAACATCAATAATTCCTTTAATTTTATCTAAAGAAAAATTAGAATTATTAATTTTTGAATTGTTAAGTATTCTAAGGGTTATATTTGTTATTTGGTCTGGGTCAGATGAAACTACAAAATTTTTATTATCTATAGTGTATTTAAACTATTTAATTTATTTTATATATTACATTTATAAATAGTTTTATTAGTCTTACTAATATTATGAATTTTAATTTAAGTTCCATTTTTTTTATTTTAGAAAAATAACTTTAAATATAACAATGAAACTTATAATTGTTGATCATAATATTATTTTTTATTAAATTATTTATATTATTGAAAAAAAATGGTCCATATTAAATTTTTTTAAATAATTAAAATTAATTTTTTTTATTTATTTTATTCAAAAAAAATAGATTTATCTAATAAAAAATTTTACAGAAAACAAAGAGATTTTTGAAAATAAATATTGAACTACAAAAATTCACAAATACATTTGGATATTAAAACAAACTTAAAAATATTTTCAGATAAGTCATTATATTATATATATAAAATATCTAATATTATAGAAAGTTTAATAAAATAACTTTAATTTTCTCTTTCCAAGGTATATAATAAAGATAATTTAGTAGATATTATTTCTTCAAATAAATATATTTTTGACTTCTTAATGAATGATAAAAAATAATAATTTTATAGTTAATTATTTTTTTAATAATTTTTATATATTGATTTCTTCCAAAAAGAAGAGAATTTGAATTTAGGAAGTGAAAAAAAAATCAGAAAATTATTTTATTATATTTATACAATTCACTTTATTAATGGTTTTGATGGAGTGTATTTTAGCTTTTTAGAATAAATCATAAAGAAATTTTTTTTTAAAAATGAAAAATGCTTATTAAGTATCAATAAGTACTTAAGCATTATTTTAAAAAAAATATACATAAGAAATGTAAAATTAATCTTTTTAATGGAAAGGTAGAATTAAAGTTTAATAAATACAATTATTTTATTTAATTTAATAATTCTAAATGAAACAATAATTTAAAAATTTTATTATTTTATTTTTTCATAAACAGTAATAAATGAATAATAAAAATGAGGAATTTGTAAAAAAAGAAAATGAAAATAATGAATTAAAAAACATCATAAAACAATTAGAAAATAAAAATAATATATTACAAGGAGAGATTACAGCATTAAAACAAATCATTCATGAAAAGGAACAATTAATATCAAAATTTCAAAAATATTACTTAGATGCAAAAACAAAATTAATATTTTTACTTGAGGAAAATAAAAAATATTTAAGTGAAAATAATAAATTAAAAAAGGAATTAGAGAATACAGAAATAGAAAGAAAAGTTGAAAAAAAAACTCAAATAAAAGAAATGAAAGATAAAGTAAATCATTTAAAAAATGAAATAACTAGAATAAATACATATTATGGAACACAATTAATAGAAAAAAATGAAAAAATAAAAAATTTAGAAGATAATAATACAAAATTAGAAGGTCAATTAATTCAAACAATGTCTCTTAATTTAATAGGAGAATCAACATTAAATAATCAATTAAATAATAGAAATATAAATACAGAAAATAATTTATTTAATCCTAATCCTGTTAATCAAAATATTTTTAATGATTATAATAGAACTCAATGTTTTAGTGCAAATAAAAAAGGAAATAATAATATGAAATATAAAAGAATAAATAATATAAATGATTTTAATAGTTATACTGATAAAAAAAGTAATGAAAGAAGTTATAAATCAAATTTAGATTCTTCTTATTATTTAAAATTAATGAAAAATAAAAATAGATATGAAAGGAATAATAAAGGAGTTTTTAATAATCAAACAGAAAGAGGAAAATATATTACTGAATTTATGACAGATTTTAGAGAAAAAGTTTTTTCTCCTCAACCTATTGAAGATAAAAAAAGAATTAATGATAAATTTCAAAAATTAATTTCAAAATTTGAATAAGTATTATATTTATCTACAAATATACTTGTTTTAAATTTTAATAAAATGTAATATTTGTTAAATAAAAATAAAAATAAATATATATTTTCTTTTTAATTAATTATTTTTTTAGAAAAATAACTTTTATAAAAATGAATAATGGGATTAAAAAAAGTGAAAAGATTTTTGATTATAATACTAAAGAATATAAAATCCCAAGAGTAAATATAAACAATAAATATAATCAAACAATTAATACAACTTCATTTAATAATACAAATTCAAGTTATAATACATTACATAATAAAACTGCTCCAAATAATCTATCAAATTTTTTTCATAATCAATTTTTAAAAAGTTATTTTATATCAAAAAGAAATAATACCTTATTTTCATTTCATAAATATGATAATGAATTAAATCCAAAATTCTTTTTTAATACACAATATAAAATTCCTGATACAAATATATTTCATAAAAAATTAATGCTTTCGAACAAAAAAAGTTTTAAAAAAGAAATATATCAATTAGAAAAAGAAAGAATAGAAAATGATATTTATGATAATAAACAAGATTTAAAAGAATTAGAAAAAATAAAATTAAAACATAATTTTGATACTAATAAATATAAATTATGTTCATATTTAGATATAAATAAAGAAGATAATAAATTTTTAAAACAATACCCTCAAAAATCTTATGATGAAACTATAAAAAAAATTGTTAGAAAAGAATTGAATGATGCTAAAATGAAAATGAAATATAATAAAAGATATCATTCAGAAAATCCAAATTTAGATGAAAGAATATGTATTAAAAAATTAAAAAGAGATAAATTTATTAGTTTTAATAATCCATTAATTGAATTAAATAAATATGGAACTGTTTCTCTTTATGTTGATGATGGAGAATCAATGTATAAATTAATGAAGGATACAATGGATGAATGTAGTAAAAGATATTATTATAAAAGTTAAAACAATAAAGAATATAAATATTAATATTATTATAGATTATTGTTTAGCAAGGATTAATTAATATGATTCATGTTTATATTTAAATGATATTAAAAAAAATTATTCATAAAAATATTCAATAAATTAAAAAAAAAATATATTTATTGATAACTTTTAAAAAAAATTAAATTAATTAAGTTAATTGTTTTAATTTAAATAAATATTAATAATAAATTCTTTATAAGAATTCTAATAAATTTCAGAAATTAGTAAATATATTTCTAGATGATATAATCGCTTTTCAATTAATTACTCTATTTTTATCAATAAGAATTATAAATGAGTTTTTCAAAAGGATATTTTAATGAAAATGAAACAAAATTCAGAGATAAAGTTATAAATATATGTTAAATTAATGACACTATAAATAATGAAATTCAAATTTCCAAGTGAAAAACTTCCAAACTGAAATAAGTAAAATGAAAGTTATACAATCAATAAATATTTTGAAAGATTCTAAAAAAAATGTCTAAAACATATTTATAATCAATGTATTGAAAATGAAGATGGAAGTATAAAAAATTTATTTAAAATAAAACAAAAAAAAATAAAAATGAATATGATCCAAAATATATAGTATTATTAACAATGAATAAATTAAAAGAAAAGTATAAATACAAATTCAAATTAATTATTGAAAGAAAAACATAATAAATAAATTAAAGAATTGAAGAAAAATTTAATAAAAAAAATAAATAATTAAAAAGAAGAAATAATAAAAATAGGAAGAAAAATTTTAATAAAAAAATGATTTTAGAAAAATAATGAGATGAATAAAAAATTTCTTATTGGAAAATCAAATGAAATTGCTTTCTAAAATAAAATCCTTAAATAATATTTTTTTTTAAATTTATGAATGAATATTACATTTAAATTTTGAATAATTTGTTAAAAATAATTTATAATAATTTTTTATTTTTACTTATAATTTTGTATATTATAGAGATGACTAAAAAAATTATTTCATTTATTTTCTTCTATTTTTAATTTTCATTTTGTAATTTTAATTTATTTTCATCATTTTCTTCTTTGTCTAAATAATCTAATTGAACACTGATTTCATTTTTTTCTATTTTTTTCTTTTTTTTTTTATGTTTTTTACATTTGGGGCAATTATCATTGTTTTCAGGAATATTTTCCTTTTTTACATTCTCTTCATTATTATTTATTTCAATATTATTATTATTTTCATTATTTTCAATATTATCATTATTTTCATTATTTTCATTATTTTCAATATTATCATTTTTTCCATATAATTTTAAAAGATTATTCTCCTCTTTATTTGTCATTTTTTTTCTAGAAGAATTGGTAGTTTCATCTTTTTTAATATGGGAAATAGAATCACTTAAATCCACTTTAGATTTATTTCTTGTTAAATTTATATTTTCCTCTCTCAAAGCATCAGTATCAATATTAATATCAGAATATTGAAACATTTCTTTTATGCTATCTAATTCTTTTTTTTTTCTTATTTCAGAATAAGAAGAACTTCTTAATCTTTCATTTTCTTTTAAATCTAATTTTATTTTTTGTAATTCATTAAGCATATTTTTATTTTCTTCTTTTTTTATTTCAATTTTTTTCATAGCATTATCTATTATTTCTTTTTGTTCATTAATTTTCTTTTTTAAATTCATATTTAATACTTTACTTTCATTTATTTTATTAATAGAAACTACTAATCTTAATTCGTTTTCTTTATTTTTTGACTGCAAATATTGAATTTGTTCTTCTTTATTTGAAAGTTCATTATTCAATTTTCTAATATTTGATTTTAATAAATTATCATTCGAATTTTTATAAGATTCTAATATGGAAATTTTTTTTTTAAAATTATTTAAATCATCTTGATTATTAAATAAAGTAGAAATTGCTTTTTTTTCATTTTCTGAAAATAATGAATATGTTGAACCACAATTAATTCTTGGTTTTATATCATTTGTTGATTTTGATGGATTTAATTTTTTTGATTTTAAAGTTGGACTTAAATTCCTTTTATTATAAAGTGAATATTGTATATTTTTTTGAAATCCTTTTTTATATATATTATTTATGAAATTACTAGATAATCCATTATTACTTTTATAATTTTTATTCAAATTATATGTTTTATATTGAATAGTTTTATTTGGATTTACATTTTGTTTATCATTTAATTTTTCTTTTAAATTCTCACATTCAGTTTTTAATTTATCATATTTTTCTTTATATTTAATCATTTTATTAGTAAACTCATTTATTATTTTTATATTATTATTATTTTTTGTTTCACATTTTTTATGTTCTTCTAATTGATTTTTTAAATGTTTTATTTCTTGAATTAATTTATGATTTTCCGAATCTTTATATTTAACAGAATCTATTAATTCAATTTTTGAATTATAATCACCATATTTTTCTAATTTTTCTTTTAAATCTTTATTTTCTTTAGATAATACCTCTATTAAATTTTTAGTTGATTTTATTTGAATATCTTTCATTTTTAATTGTTCTTCAAATGCCTTTTCTTCTTTATTTTTTTGATCTTGATTTAACTTTTTAATAAATTGCTTTTGTTTTGTTAATTGATTAAATAAATTATTAACTTGTTCTGATAATTTTTTTAAATTCGCTGTTAACATTTCATTTGTTTTTGATATTTTTTTTAAATTATTATCTTTTATTTTCATTTCTTCTTTCATTCTATTTATTGTTTCTAAATTCATATTCCTTTCAAAAATTAAAGAATTATTTAACTCTTCATTTTCTTTTTTTAATTCTTTTTCTTTTTTTAAAAATTCTTGATTTAATTTTTCTTTTTCTTTTAATATAATATCAGGAATAAAATCAACTTCAATTCCAATTTCTTGAAAATTTTTTTTTCCTGTGAGGTTAAAATTTTGGTTTTTTTCTAATTGTTGGTTTTCTGGATTTAAATATGAATTTGATGGTATTTTTTTGTTATTTTCGTTATTTTTATTTTGATTATCTTCATTAATTGTTTGTTTATTTTCCTCATTTTGAAATAATTTATTTTTTGAGTCTATTTCTTCTTCTTCTTGATATTCTTCTACCTTAGATTTTTTTTTTCCTTTTATTTTATTATCTATTGGAGATAAATCTCTATCAAATTCAATATCATTATTTTTGTTTTTTGACATATAAATATTAATAAAAATTCTTATTTATTATTTTATTAAATAAATTAATAATATAAAAAACATAAATTATAGTTATTTAAAAAAAATAGTTTTAAAAAAAAATGAAAAAAAAATATTAATATTTCCTATTTAAAAAAATAATTAAAAAAAAAATAAAAAAATGGAAAAAACAGCCTCATTTGAAATAGAAAATCCACATTTTAAAATAATTAAAAAAAGAAATCCATGGTCAAAAGAAGAAGATAATTATATATTATACTTGGTATCAAAATATGGGATTGGAAATTGGAGTTTAATATCAAATGAAATAAATAATCAATTTAAAAATCCAATTAGAAGTGGAAAACAATGTAGAGAAAGATATCATAATCATCTTGATCCAAAAATAAAAAAAAATTATTGGAATGAAGAAGAAGAAAATATTCTTTTAAAAAAACAATACGAATTAGGAAATAAATGGAGTGAAATTAGTAAATTTCTTCCTGGAAGAACCGATAATTCAATTAAGAACCATTTTTATTCAAAATTTAGGAAATTTATTAGAAAAATTATCAAACAAATTATTAAAGAAAGAATTTTTTGTAATATTGATATTGATTTTAATAAATATAATGCTGATAAAATATATTTTCTTTTGAAAAAATATAAAATTTCTTATGACAATGTAAATAAGGAGAATATAATTAATTTGATTTTTAAAAATGAAAAAAAAAATAATTATATTAATAGTATTAATAATAATGATAAAAAAAATGGTTTTTATTCTAGTTTACCTAATAAAGTTTCAAAAAGGCAAAAACAAAGAAAAAAGAAAATGAATTTATTGAAAAAAAAATTAACAATTAAAATTTATGATGAAAAGAAAAATAATATAAATGATGTATATTCTCCTTTAAGTGTTGAAACTTCTTCAGGAACACCTTTTTCTTCAAAATGTATAAACACAAAAAATAAATTAATAGACTTAACAAATAAAATTATTATATATGATAATGAATGTAATAATAGTTCTAGTTATATTAAAAAAGATATTAATTTGACTGAAAATAAAGTTAAAGAAAATTATATCATCAATAGTAGAAATATTTTTTCATCTCTTTGGAATCCAATTGTGTAAATAAAATATTAGAATTAAAAATAAAAAAATTGAATTATAAATTTATATATGTGGAATATAAAATAATTTTAAATAAATATATTATATATATAGTTTTAAAATTTTAATAAATAATATCTTCAATAATATTTAATAAATTGAAAAAAAAGAATTATGCAACATTTTTCTTTTATTTTCATGAAATATATATTATTTTTTATTATATTAAAGAATAAAAGTTAAACATTAATTAAAGTCAAATTCTAATAATATTTCTTTAACTTGTTCATCTCTAAAATAAAAAAATTATGAAAAAACAAAATCAATTCATAAAATAAAAAGAATAAATAAATAATATCAATATATTTTTTATAAATATCACATTCATAAAATAAAATATTATTGAAGATTGATGTAATTTTTCTATATTTTCATCATATTTTTTATTATTTAAATATTCTTATTTCAATTATTAAATGTTTTTTCTATAAATTTCTATTTATTATTCATTAATTTGTCTATCAAATTTATTATAAAAAATTTGGTTCTTTAAATATTAAATATTATTATTTTGAAAATAGAATTAATTAATTTTTTTTATATATAATATGTAATATTTTTTATTTTTCTTCGTAATAGTTTAAATGAATGTAAAATTTTGTAGAATTTAAAAAAATAAAAAAAAATATTTTTGTAATGAAATAATAAATAAGAAATGGGAATTTGTCTGATTTATTATAATCCAGAAAGAAAAAATGGTGATATAATAGTTCCAAATAATGATGTAATAACAGAAAAAAATGAAGAAAAAGAAACATTAAGTGTAAATAAGAAAATAGTACAATTTGATATAAAAAATATAAAAAAAAAAATATCAAATGCATCAGGCATTCCTTCAAATAATTCAACTGATTTTTTTACAAAAACTAGAACTTATTCTCAAAATACTAATCATGAAAGTATTTTAAGTCCAACTAAATCAAAAAAAAATAATGATTCAAAATCAATGGACAAAAAAACCAATAATGATGACGATAATTTAAATAAAAATGGAGAAAATAATGATGAAAATAATAAAAAAGAAAAAGAAAAAGTTTATTCTAATACTGAAATTATTCAATTAAAAAAAGAAAATAATAATGAAATATATGAAAAAAGTAAATTTTTTAAAGAAGAAGATGATAGAAGTATTATAAAACATTTAAAAGAACATTTTTTATTTGAAAATTTTAATGATGATGATATTAAAAATATAATTAATTCATCAATTAAATTAAAAATAAATTCAGGAAAGGTAATATTTAATGAAAATGAAAATGCAAATACATTTTATATAATGAAAAAAGGATCAGTTAAACTATATGATACAAAAACATCTTTTGTAATTTCAAATGATTATACTTCATTTGGTGAAATTGGATTAATTGATAATGATGCAATTAAAAGAAAATATTCTGCTATAACAGAAGACAATACTGAATTATTTGTTATAAATAAAAATTTTTATATATCTATATTAAAAAAACAAAATATTACAAAAGACAATAAAGAAAAAATATTCAATTATTTTTTAGAGAAAGAATTAGTATTTCAAGGAATAACAAATGAAGAAAAAAAAAATTTTTATAGTTTAATAAGATATAAAAAAATTGAATATACAGAAAAAAAAGAAAAAGTTAAAATAAAAGAAAATTATTCTAATTGTTTTCAACCAAATAATAGTTATAAAATCTTTTTTATTGGAAAAGGAAGAATTCAATTGTCAATGAAACAAAATAATAATAATTATCTTAATGAAATAATTTATGAAGGAAATAATTTTGGTTTACCTTTTTTATTATTTTGTGATGAGAAAAAAATTCAAAATTTAAAAAAACAAAAAATTACTGATGATGATTTTTTTATTGGTTATTCAAAAAATAATGAAATTTTATTTTTAAATGAAAAAATATTTATTGAATGTTTTGGTTTAAATTATAAAAATTATCTTTTAAATTCTTGTGCTTTATTTTCAATTAAAAATGATTATGTTTTTAATACAATAAAAAATAATTGTAATATTCCAGAAGAAGAAGTTTATGAATTATTTAAAATTAGAAAATATAAACAGAATTATCTAGTTTTTCAAAAAGGAATTTCTTCAAATAATAGTAAATCAATAATTCTTTTAGAAGGAAAATTAACAGGTTTCAAAAATAAAAATATAAAAAAGAAATTAAATTATTTATTTGATGGAAAAAATTTATTTATTTTTAAAGATTTTGAAGAAGATTTTGTTACAATAAAAGATTCTATAATATTTGAAACATCAATTGAACAATTTCAAAATTTTTTAATTAAAAAAAAATTAAATTCAACTTATATAATAATACTATATAACATATTAAATAAATTTCAACTGTTTAATGAAATAGATATTCAACAAGCTTTTGATATTGTAAATAATATTCATTTAAGAATATATAAACAAAATCATATAATCCAAAAAATTGGAAATGAATTTAAATATATTTATTTAATAGAAAATGGAACAATTGGAGTTTATGATAATGAAAAACAATTTAAAAAAATAATTGACACTGGAGATTCTTTTGGAGAATTATCAATATTACAAGAACAAAAAAGTCAATATAATTATATAGTAAATTCAAAAGAAGTAATTTTATATCAAATTAATAATGAATATTATATGGAATTATTAACTATTCAATCAATAAATGATTATATAAAATATAAAATGTATATTGAAAGTGATATTTCATTAAATGATTTATATTACTTATCTTATTTAGGAAGAGGAAGATTTGGAAATGTATGTTTAGTTCATAATGAAATATTTTTTTATGCAATAAAGGCAATATCAAAATCATTTGCAGAAAAACAAAAATTTGGAGTTAAATATCTTTTTTTTGAAAAAAATACTTTAACTTCAATGGATCATCCTTTTATATTAAAATTAATAAAAACTTTAAAAAATGAAAATTGGTTATTTTTTCTTATGGAATATATATCAGGAATAAATATGGGAGAATATTTAGATGGAAGGAAAAATATTAGAAATTTATTTGAAACAAAATTTTATTCCGCTTCAATATTTTTAGCAATTGAATATATTCATAAAAAAAGAATTATACATAGAGATATAAAACCAGCTAATATAATGATAGATAAAAAAGGATATATTAAATTAATAGATTTTGGAACTGCAAAATTATTAAATAATGAAAATGAAAAAACAAAAACTGTAATTGGAAGTCCAAATTTTATTTCTCCTGAAGTTTTATTAGGAAAAGGTTATTCTTTTTCTTGTGATTATTGGTCAGTTGGAATTTGTATTTATTATATTTATTATGGAAATTTACCTTTTGGAAATAATTCACTTGAAATTTTAGATACTTATAAAGAAATTATTGAAAAAGAAGTTACATTTCCTGATAATAATAATATTGAACTTAATTCTCTATTAAATTCTTTATTAGATAAAAATGAAAATAATAGACATTCTATTATTAAAATGATTAGAACTCATTTTTTTTTTAAAGATATTGATTTTGATGCTTTGTTATCTTATAAAATTAAACCTCCTTTTATTCCTTTAAAAGATTTAAGAACTAATGATGATAATTTACAAAATAAAAACTCACCTTTTGTTTATTTTATGGAAAATCAAAAAAGTGATACTAAAACTACAGTTACTTTAAAGGCTGGATATAATAAAAAAAATAGTAATAGTAATTTTAAAGAGTCTATTCCTAAAAATTGGTTTGAAATTTTTTAAAATTAAAAATATCTATTTTATAGTTTTTTTTCGTATTATATTAGGTAATTTAATTCATTGTTTTTTTATATAGTTTTTTTAATTTTTTATCTTTATTAAAAAATATATTTTTTATTCAACTTAGTATAATAAAATAATTTTATTAAATTTAATTTTTTTTAAAATAAAAAATAAAATATATAATTAAATGGAAGAAAATTTAGATGAATTATTAAAATCATATTTAACGATAAACTCAGTTGGAAATCCAAATATAAGATCATTATCACAAAATAAACCATTACCAAAAAAAGCAATTCAAACAACTAAAAATTTTCATCCAATAAATACATTTTATAATAAAATATTAACTGAACCAACTTTAGAATATAAACCAAGAAGAAAATTCAATTTTAAATCAATTGAAATTCCATTAAATCAAATTGGAAAATCAAAAGTTGATATTGGAAAATCATTTTTAACTGGAATTAATATTAATAATAATGCAATAATGACTAATAAAGAATTAAATGATGATTTAGAATTTAAAACAAATTATTTATTAAAATATGCACAAAATGCAGATAATTTTTATAAATTAGAAAAGAATAATATGGTTATTAGAGAAGAAAAAAGAAGAATGTATGATCAACTTTATATTAAATTAAGAAAAGCTTTAGAAAGTCAAACTAGATTATTTTTTGATAATAGAAATTTTACTGGGAATATTTCTCCTTTATTAGTAAAGAATTTAATTATTTTTTGTTTTGATTTTAATAATAATGTTAATAGATTTTGTAATTTTTTAGTTAATGAATTAAAAAATGAAAAAGAACAAAATATGAAATTATTAAAAAAAAATTATGAACAAGATTTAAAATTAGCATCTAAAATTAAAGAATTAGATGAATTAAATGAATATTTAAATAGATATGATGTTTCTAATAAAATTTTATCCAGAAAATCAAAAGAAGAATCTTTAGGAGAAATTAAAGGAAATTTTTTTCAAAAAGAAAATGCTTATTTATTAACAATTTATAAATTAGAACAAGAAATTAAAGATTTAACAAAACTTTTAGATAAGAATAAAGAATATTATAATAAGTTTAAAGAATCAGAAAAAATAATCGAAGAAAAAAATAATTTAAATGATGAAATGAGATTTGCTTTTAATAAAGAATTAAATGAAAGAAATGTTCAATATGCTATTGAAAGAGATAAAGAAGAAGAATTAATAATGAAAATTAAAGATATGGAAAATTATTTTAATCAATATAAAAAAGATGATGAAAAAAGTAAATTATATGAAATTGAATTACAATCACAAATTAAAAGATTAAAAGGAATTAATATGGAAAAAAATGAAAGAATAAGAATGATAAATGAAGAATTAGAATATTTTATTTTTTTATATAATAAAGAAAAAAAGAATCATAGTTATACTTATAATGCCTTACAGGCTTTAGAAAAAAAAGTATTAAAAGAAAAAGAACAAAGAGAAAAAGAACAAAAAGAAAAAGAAGAATTAGAGAAAAAAACTAATGAAGAAGATGAAAAAAAAATAGGTACAAAAATTGAAGAAATAAAAGAAGAAGAAGAAGAAGAGAAAAAATAAAAATATATATTTAAATAAATCAATTTTTTTTTATTATAAATTAAAAAAAGGGAAAAAAAATTAATATATTTAATTTTCTTTTAAATCTAAATTCCAAATATGAATTTTTCCATCATAAGAATATAAAGCAATAGAATTATTTTTTAAATCAGAAATACCTAAAAGAGGAGTTAAATAAATATTTCCAATAAATTGAATTTCTTCAAAATTATTAGTAGTATATAATCTTATATCATTGTGTGAATCTAAAATAATAACTAAATCTTTATTATTAATTTTACAAATATCTCTACAATTAAATTTATTTTCAATATATTTGATAACTTTTTTTTTTGAAATTGAAACAACTTTTATTTTATCTCTTCCAATTATAATAATATCATTATCAATTTTACATAATATACTTCCATAAATTGAACTATCATCTTTTAAATAATAATAACATTGAAAATTACTATAATTCCAAAATCTAGTTCCTGAAGAAATTAATGTATTCTTATCTTCAAATAATAAAATTGAATTTATAAAATCAGATTGTTTTATAACTGTTAAACATTGATAACTTTTTTCATTTGTTTTTTCCCAAATTTTTACTGTTTTATCATTTGAACATGTTATTAAATTTCCATTTGATGGATAAATTATATCATTAATTAATGATTTATGTATTTTTTCCATTATTAAATAAGTTTTATATTCTTTATAACTTTCTTTTCTCCATAATTTTAAATTAAAATTTGAATAACATGTTGCAAAATTATTTTCATCTTTTATTGATATTAAATTACAATATACATTTATTGGATCTTTATATTTTTCTTTTAAAGTTATAAAAAGATTATATTTATTGTCCCATATTGTTATTATCTTTTCTTTTAATACTGATATCATTTTACCAGAAGGAAAACTTGTTAAATATTGAATATTATCATAATTTGTATTTATTGTTTTATTAAAAATTAATTCTAAAAATTTTGGAGCTATTTTATTTAAATTAAATTCTTTCTTTTCCAATATAAATACTGATTTTTGTTTAGTTAAATCAGATGAAAAAGTAATTGATAATTTTGTATCATTTAAATATTTTTTTATTGTAATTTTATTATTATTTATATATCTACATATAGAATCTATTATCTCTTTTATTGTATTATTTCCAATAAATATTTTTAGTGTTTTTAAAGATTGTAATTTAAAATTATTTTCATATATTTCCTTTTTTTTTGCTACATTAATTAAAATTGAATCTTCATAATTTTTAATTGATATTTCCCATTCATTATAATATTTTATGATAGAATCTTTTTGAAATAAACTATAAACGCTCATTTTAAATTATCTATTTTATTATGAAAATATTTTATTGATTTCATATTTTAAAAATTTAAATTATTTCTAAATAAAAAATAATTTAAATAAAATTAATAATAAAAATATAAAATTATCTTGAAAAATTACAAAATATAAAATTAAATATTAATATAAAATATTTGAATAATTTTTAATAAAAAATATTTATATTCTTTTCAATCAATGTTTCATTTTATAAATAAATATATATAATTTATATATATTATATTTAAAAAAATTAAAAATGATTTTTATCTGGCAAAGTGTGTCAAAAAATAAAAAATATTTGTTTTTATTTTTTCTCAGCAATGCCATTCCAAAATAAATTTTTTAAATAAATGTAAAGGACACGAGAACACAATATACTATTATTAAGTATACGGTCTCACTATCCATTATTTTATATAATGTCATTTTATAGATAATTTTTACTTAATTATTTAAGTTAAACAAAACTATTATATGACAAATTATTTTATCATTTTTATAAAGTGATTTATAATTATTTTATATAAAATATTAATGGGAATTTAATAATTAATTTAATATTTTTACTGATAAATATTTATTAGGTATATTTAAAATAAAATATTTAAATTATTAAATGGATAACAAAGAAGAAATGAATTCACAAATTAATAATACTAACACACCTAACTCAATAATTTCAGATTTACTTCCAAGTGATATATTAGAAGAAATAGGTGTATATAAAGTTCCAAAAAATCCAAAAGTTTCAGTATCATCAAATAATTTAAAATATGATTTTTTAAATGATGAAGATACAATTGAAAGAAGTTCTACAAATAATACATATGGAAGTAGTAAATTTATTAATAGTTTTAGGAATTCAAATTTTAATTCAATGGATATGACTTGTAATTATAATAATTATATAGAATTTAGAGGAAAAATCAATAATTATCCAAAAAGAAGAAGTAATTTCTCAACTCAAAATAATCAAATAATGATAATAAATAATCCATTAAATAATAATATTAATATTCCAAATAATAATATAAATAATATGATGTTTAATTTTAATAATAATAATTTAATTGAAGGAGAAATAATTAATTCAAATAAAAATTTTATTCCAAATAAAAAGGAATTTTTAGAAAATAATCTTAAAAATAATAATGTAAATAATTATAATTCTCCCAAGAATTCTAATTTCAAAAATAATAATAATTATTTTAATATGTATTGGCAAAATATGAATAGTAGTAATATAAATATTGTCAATAATTTAAATAATAATCAAGTTTATAGAAAATATCCAATTAATCATTATAATTCTTCACAAAACTTACCTCAATCAACAAATTTTCCTTTTCAAATACCAAAAAGTCGTTTTATTCATAGAGGAAGTTGTAATCAAATTCCAGTTCAAAAGAAAATAATTCCAAAAGAAGAAATATTAGAAAATAAAAATCAATCAAATACAAATAATACTATAAATCAAATAAATAATAAAGCATCAACTCTAATTGAATCACAAATTGATAATATTTTTTCTCAATTTCAATATAATGAATTAATAAATTCTAATCAATCTCATTTATCATATTTATTAGAAAAAATAGGAAGTAATTTATTTATTCAAATAATAAAAACACATAAAGGTTCTCTTAACTTACAAAAATTATTATCAAATACTCCTCCAACCCAAAAAGAAATTGAAATAATAACATTAATAATATGTATGAATATTCAAGATATAATTTGTGATTATTATGGAAATTATTTCTTACAAAAATTTCTTCCTTATTGTTCATTAAACCATAGATTACTTCTTTATAAATATATTAAACCAAATTTTTTATCAATTGCAAATGATATTTGTGGTAATCATTCACTTCAATGTTTAATTCTTCTTCAAAATTCAAAAGAAGAAGAAAATATTATTAAAGAATGTATTGAAAAACATTTATTTTCATTATCAACTGCATCTAATTCAAGTCATGTTGTTCAAAAAGTAATAAAAGCAATTAAAGAAAATGATAGAGAATATATTAATAATTTTATAATTAGTAATTTAATGGAATTATGTTTAGATCCAAATGGAATTTGTATTGTGAAAGAATTTATAAATGAATCTAAAAGTGAATTTTATATTATGTCTATTGTTTCTATTTTTGAAGTTGAAACTAATAAATTAACTTTTAATCAATTTGGTAATTTTGGTATACAAGAAATTATAAAGAAATATGGTGATTTATATTGTAAAAAAATTATTAATAAATTAGTTGATAATATTATTGTATTTTCTATGTCAAAATTTTCTTCAAATGTAGTTGATTTTGTTCTTGATTATTTGAGTAAAAATAATGTTAAAAAATTTTATTATGTATTAAATAAAATTTTCTTAAATGAAGATAATTTTAATGAGATGATAAAAAATAAATTTGCTACTTATGTTATTGAAAATTCTTTAGAATTAATTAATAAAATTGATAAAGAATCATTTGTTGATTCTAATAAAGATGAAGATAATAGTTCATCTAATAATAATAGTTTAAGTGGTGATTATAATGATAAAATATCTTTTGATGAATTTAATCAATTAAAAAATAAAATTTATTCTGTTATACAAAATAATCCTATTGCAAAAGATAAAAAGAAAATAATGAAACTAATAAAATCTCAATAAGTTCAAATATTTTTTGAATAAATAATATTAATTTTAATCATTTAATATTCATTATTGTGTAGTATTTATTGATGTATTTTATTATATTTTGAGTTTAAAAATAACTTATTTCTAATTTTTATATTATGTATTAAATTAATTAATATTAAAAAAAATTTTTAATTTCATTAAAATATTATTTTATTGCATCTTTAAAAAGACAATGATTAACATCCAAAACATATAAAAAGTTAAAAATAAAAAACTAAAATATAAAAAAATAAATACTAAAAAAAGAATAAAAACAATAAATAAAAAAATATTAATATCCTCATTTATTTATTTTAAAAAATTAATAAATTCTCCATATTAATATGGAACCAATAGAAAAAAAAGAAAATAAAAACGAATCTCCATATGAAAAAGAATACGAATTAGGAATAACACCAAATTCCATTTTATGTCAAAAATACAATAACTTTTACATATATAGCGAAACAGATTTTCATCCTTTTTCATTTTGTACAGGTCATAGAAAATGGGGATATGATCAAAAAGGATTTTTAACATCTCCATCACCAACATTATTAAAAAATTCAGAATTTATTAAAAAACCAAATTTAACAAAAGAAAATGTATTAAAAGGTCAAATAATAGATGAGAGAAAAGGATTAGTATTAGTTGATCCTTTCATATGTAAAAAATTTGGTGGTATAATAAAAGACTTTTTATCAGCTTTACTTACTTTAGCAACTGGTAAAAAAGTATCATTAAAAGTAAGATTATTTGAACCAAAAAGTGTTTTACAAAGAGTTCCAGAATATTGGTCAACTTTACCAACTTTAATAACACCTACTTATAATAGTGAAATGAATCCAATTGAAAGAATGAAACATATTATGTCATTAGGTGTTAGTGGATTATATTTAACTACTAATCAATTAAAACCTTTTAATCCTTTAATTTGTGAAACTTATGAAGCTGAATTTGATAATGATCCTTATCATACTAAAGTTTATTGTGAACAAACATCAAATTATCCTACTACTAGTAGATTTTATTTAGTTAATTCTGAATTAAAAATTCATGGTTTTGTTGATTTATCTACAAAAGTCGAAAAATTAGGAATGAATTTAAGTATATTAACTAAAGGTTATGTTAATTTAGAATATACGAAATTAAAAGAAAAAATAACTTATATTTTCCCAAGTGTAAAAATGTGTAATGTTATTACTCAAACTGGTAGAAGTTGTTATTATAAAGATTGTTTAATATTTGTTGATAAAAAAAATAAATTAAAAGGAATAATTCAATTAGGACTTGATTCATATCATATAACAAATTTTAAAGGTTATATTATTGAAATGGATTATGATGATGATTATAAAGTTGATTATGATAAAGAACAATATTGGGGTTATTATTTTAATGCAAATAAATATAAAATTTTAGAAACTTGTGAAGGTTCTTGGTTAAAAGATATTAAATTTGGTGATAAAGTTTATTGGGATATTGATAAAATTATACCTAATTGGATTAGACCTGTTGATAATCCTATTCCTAGTGATGGAAGATATAGAGAAGATTTAATTTGGTTGTATAGATCTTTTTATTTAAGTTCTGATGATAAAGAAATGCAAAAATATGAAGATTTAGCTCAGGAATGGAAATTAATGGTTGAAAAATTACAAAGAGAAGAAAGAGAAATGAAAGCTAGGAAAAATAAAAAGAGAAAAGGAGGTTTATTTGGTTTTGGTTTGGGAATTTTGTGAAATAAATAATTGTTTTATTGTTTTTTTAAAAGATTTTTTTTATTAGAAATTAGAAATCTTAATTTTTAATTTTTTTTAAAATTATTTTTTTATTTATAATATTTAAATATTGTTTTTATTATTTTTTAATTTGAATTTAAAAAATCATTGTTATTTTTATTTATTAGGAATATTATATCAATTCCTTCTCTTGGTGTTATATTAAATCCATTTATAATATCGAAATATTTCTTATTTTTATTAAGAAGTTCATTTATTTTTAATGATAAATTTCTTTTATCATCTTTTATTAAAGATAAAATTCTTTTTATTTTTTTCTTATTATTTTGTAAAATAGCATATTTAAGACATTTATTAATATATTCATTACTTTTATAAAATATTGAATATAAATAATAATAAAAAAATTTATCATGTATATCACAAATATTTTCAATATTTGATTTTATTGTATTTAATAAATTATTTACTTTATTAAACATTTCTAATTTGAAATAACTATATGCCAAATGAATTTGACATACAGTTATAATATTTTTGGATAATTTTTCATTGTTTATAATTTTTTTTAAAATAAAAATAGAATCACTGATTCTTCCTTCATCATTATATAATCTAGATAATAAAATAGAAGCTTTAATTTTATATGCATTAATATGATATTCATCACATTTAGAAATATATTGTAAAAGTTTAGTTTCAAGAGAATTATCTTGTGGATCAATTAATTCATTTTTATTATATTCATGATATAATTTAAAATAATCAGAAACAAAATTATAATAAACTCCTTTATATATAATATAATCTTCATTTATTTCTTTATAAATATAATCTTCATATTCAGAACAATATTTATTTATAATTAAAAGAAAAATATCATTTTTATCATTAAAATTTAATCCATTTATTTTTAAATTTAATAAATTTAATATAATATCTAAAGAAAAATTATAATCATATTCTAAAATATTCATCATTAAACATATTAAATTATTCATTATTTCATTATGTGCTTCTGTTAAATGATTATTTTCTTTTTCAATAATTAAAAATATTTCTTGAATCATAATTTTTAAATATTGAATTGATAAAGTATATTCACCTTTTAACATTAAATTTTGAATTAAATGAATATTAGAATAAGTCATCATATTATCTAAATCATTTTTAGTTTCTTTATCTTTTAAAGTATAATAATCACTAATATTTTTAAATAAATGAGAATAATT